>OGRA01000044.1_pt1 | contig 121606 bp, 110 predicted proteins | sample 1553351 | NCBI WGS metagenome assembly OGRA01 (sample SAMEA2580056, study PRJEB22360) | human gut metagenome | biome: human gut; feature: human-associated habitat; material: faeces | place: Denmark | collected 2008/2010
ACATTTCATAATTTTAAAATACATTTTTTGTATATTTTTCACAATTAAATCGAGTAGGAGGCGGTGACTAACCGCCGTCCTCTCACACCACCGTGCGTACCGTTCGGTACACGGCGGTTTCAATAGTTGACGTGCACGGACTGATAGGCTGTGGCTAAATCATAGAAGCCACCGTTTATCAGTCTCTCTTTTGTCATGGCTTTCTTAACTGTTGTCAGATTCGCACAATACCAGTGTCCTCTTCGGCAGTTTGCCGCCATATTCGCATAGTATTCGTGTACTCCCATCTTTATCAGATTTCTTTTCTTTGTTTTTGGAAGTTTCCACTGTTTCCATATACACATGCGTATTCTGTGGTAGAGCCATCCGTTGATCTCTTCGATGTTGTTCTTCATGCTTGCTATTCCGTAATAGTTCAGCCATCCTCTTGCATATATCTTGATTTTCTCAAGGCTTGGCTTGATTGACTGACATCGTTTACGGGAAGACAACTCTTTCAGTCTCGACTTAAACTTTCTCCATGACTTTGGATGAACGCGAACATAAATACCCGTTCCATTCCTTCCCAATGCAAAGCCTAGATACTTAAAATTTCGGATTGCAAACACACTGACAGTACGGCTTTTCTTTCTGTTGACTGTAAGTTTCAGTTTCTCTTCAAGGTATTTCGTACTGCTTTCCAGAAGTCTCTCCGATGCCCGTTTGCTCTTCGCAAGGAGCACGATGTCATCTGCATATCTGACGCATGGGACTCCTCTCTTCAAAAACTCCTGGTCAAACTCATTGAGATAGATATTCGCCAGTAGTGGGGATAGATTTCCTCCTTGTGGCGAACCTTCCTCTGTTTCCATGACTACTCCGTTCTCCATTACCCCGCTTTTCAGATATCGCTTAATCAACTGCACCACCCGTTCGTCCTTTACATTCTTACGGAGTAAGTTAAGGAGAATTTCATGGTTCAGTGTGTCGAAGTATTTTGATAAATCTAAGGATACTGCATATGTGTATCCTTGTTCTGCATACTCTTTCACTTTTTGTATTGCGTCCTTCGCACTTCTGCCCGGACGATAGCCAAAGCTACCATCTGCAAACAGCGGTTCATAGATTGGCACTAACTCTTGCGTGATTGCCTGTTGGATTGTACGGTCTATCACCGTTGGTATACCAAGCTTTCGCACACCACCATCTGGTTTGGGAATCTCAACTCGTCTTACTGGAGACGGAGTATACTTTCCACGATAAATGCGGTCGGTTATCTCTTGTTGATGTTCCTTTAGATATGGAAGAGCCTCCTCAATGGTCATGCCATCAATTCCCGGCGCTCCCTTGTTTGCCTTAACTCTCTTATACGCTCTGTTAAAGTTGTCTTTATACAGTATCGTTTCCAAAAGTCTCGGCTGTGCACTGTCTCTTTCTTTCCATATCCGATTGAATGACCTAGACGCTTTCACATACCCTTCATGTTCCGCATTATCTCTTTGCGAACAGCCATTGTTTTCAATGTTTTCTGCCATAGACGGTCATTCCTCCTTTCTCGGTCATACTCAAGACTCCTACTGATTCGGTCCTTCACCTCTCGGCTACTATGACCTCTGCTGACTTCTGTGCGTTCAGCATTGCTTTATGCAATGGTTACCTCTTTCAAGGCATACCGCACAGACCTCCCTAGGTACCACACGTTTCTTCCTCTCCATCCATCTGCCTCATTTATCATGCATGATTCCGTGTAGTTATTGGGCTTTAACATGGGTTGCTGTCTTACCCACATGCATGACCTCATATGAGATTTCTGTTCGTCAGACCAGAGATTTGCCCGTGAGTTAGTATGTTCCTCACATCCAGCTTCCTTCAGATTCCACCTCACGATGGACACCCTTGCTGTTCAGCTATACATTTCCCACTACCTGGGCATGTTCAGGACTTTCACCTGCGAGAGCGCGCCCATGGCGCGCAAACGAAACGTGCGCCGCCAGGCGCACACAACGCAAAAAGGAGCCCCCTCGTGAGGCTCCTTTCTTCTACAACACATATTTTCTTAACACCGGGATCTTGCGCAGCACCCACGCGGTAGCCGTTGCCAGTGCCAGCACTACCAGGCAGAATGCAGCCAGCAGCAAAATCAATACCGCTTGTCCCGCGGCTATAGACTGCACACCGCATTGTTCCAACACCGTAAAGGGTGTGATCTTCACGAATTTATACAACAGGTTCACATACACCGGATGTACCAGGTATACGGCGAAGCTCAAGGCTCCCGCCTCCTGCCAGGGGATCCGGTGTTTTTTAATACTCCCATTCCATCCTGCAGCGAACAGAAGCACTGCAAGCAGTACTGTAAACGGATAATTGTATGCCATCTGGATGGAGAATCCCGCAAGTGTTCTGCTCAGGATCATTCCCAGGGCCAGAACCGCTACTGCAGCTGTCAGCCATACATTCCTTCCCTTGTCCACACATACTTCTCTCACCGCGAAGAAATATCCACACAGATAATACAGGAAATACACACCGCCATCCGGCAATACCGGAATACTGTTGACATCCAGTACCTTATTCAGAAACGGTGCCACACTGCTTCCTAAGAAGATCACTGCCATCATTGCTACAACACCCCACACCGGCAGCACACGCAGCACTTTTTTCAGAAGCGGCGTGATCAGATATAAAAACAAGATCAGATACAGATACCACATATGGGACCAGGTATGTCCCGTCAGAGTCATCTTCAGTGCCTCCGGGATTATCCTGATCCGGAAGGTCCGCTCCGCCACTACCAGCTCGGAAGCTGCATACGGAACGCCGAATAGGAGGATCGCCAGCGCAATCCTCCTGCAATATTTTTTAATCATGACCGGATAAGTCAATGTACGTTCCGGATTCAGGAACAAATATCCCGAGATCAATAAAAATATAGGAACACACCAGGTCACCAGATCCATAACTGACAGCAATAATGACCGGTATTCCGGCACTATTGACGTGTCTGTCACATCTATCGCACCTGTCAGTACATGCATCAGCACCACTGCACAGGTTGCCAGTACCCGAAGCACGTCCAGGAACTGCTTCCTGGGTCCGGATAAGCCGTTTGTCATGTCTCTCCCATCTCCTCCATCAGGCGCATGCCTGCAGTATCTGTCACAGGAAGGGAGAATACTATGCTTTGTGCTTTACTCTCCAGTCCTGCTTTTTCCATTATAGCACGCATGATGGAATTTTTCTGCTCACTTTTTACCACAATGAACAACATTTCTTTTTCCGGCACCAGTGTCACGCCCAGAAACTGCTGTGCATTCTCTGTTCCGGTGCCCTTGGCATGGATGACTGTGCCGCCTGCCGCATGTACTTCTCTCGCTGCATCCATGACCAGTTCCGTATATCCATGATTGGCTATCACTACCAGAAGCTCATTCTTCGTCTCTTTCAATGTGGACTCCTCTCCTTTTACGAATTCCTGCCCGCAGGTCAGGTAATTCAATGCTTTCTTGCCACCGACACTGCTCACGGGAATGATAAATGCGATTCCCATTCCCGGGAGATCGATCTGCATTTTCTTACGCAGAGCAGCCTTGATCTGCCGCCAGGCAGCATCTGTGACGAGATGGAACAATACGCTCTTCTCCATGCCGTCCAGTCCAAAATAATCTAAGATCTCATTCGCCGCGGTTCCCATGCCGACGGTAACACTGCCGACCTGTGCGCCTTTTTCTTTATAGCATTCCACGAATTTCCTCGTCAGCTGACGATTGGTGATGGTGACCATCATATATAATTCACTCATGGGCACACCTCCTACAGTTCAATGATGGCATTCTCATCCAAAGCACCAAATGCATCCGCCGCACCGGCAAATACGCCTGCACCGCTCTTCTGCTGCTTTAACTGATATACCATTCCCAATATCTGGATCGTGATCAGCGGTGTCATGGCTACCATTGCTACCACACCGAAAGCATCTGCGACTAAATTGCCGCCCACCGCCACACAGGCACCCTGCGCTAACGGCAGTAAAAAGGTAGCTGTCATGGGACCGCTCGCCACACCGCCGGAGTCGAAGGCGATCGCTGTGAATATCTTCGGTACAAAAAAGGATAGTCCGATCGCCACACCATAGCCCGGGATCAAAAACCATAGAACCGGGATCCCCGTCAGCACGCGGATCATCGCCAGTGCTACGGATAAGGATACGCCCACGGACAGAGAAACCCCCATGGATCTGGCAGAGATGGCACCGTCCGTCAGCTCCTCTACCTGATGATTCAGTACATAGACCGCGGGCTCCGCTTTTACGATAAAGTAACCGATCAGTGCTCCCACCGGCACCAGTACCCACCTGTAGGATCTGGCTGCCATGACCTGACCGAGGTAATTACCGGCAGGCATAAAGCCCACATTTGCGCCGGTCAGGAACAGTACCAGACCAATATAAGTATAGATCAGACCGATCAGAATCTTCGCCAGTGTCTTCCCCGACAGCCGCAGGGCAAATATCTGGAACAGACCGAAAAACAATACAATGGGAAGTAATGAGAGTGCGATCTCTTTCATATAATCCGGAATCCCATGAGCAAAAAGCTGCGCCAGTTCTACGGAATCAGAGATCTCCGGGATCGCCACCGGCTGGTAATCCGCATTGGTCGGCTTATAGATCAGCCCCAGCGCCATGACCGCCAGGATCGGGCCGATGGAGCACAGTGCTACCAGACCGAAGCTGTCGTCCGCCGCATGGTGGTCATTACGGATGGACGCAATACCGACACCAAGTGCCATGATAAAAGGAACGGTCATGGGTCCCGTGGTCACACCTCCGGAATCAAACGCCACTGCCCGGAAGTTCTCCGGTACGAAAAATGCAAGAACGAACACTACTATGTAGAAAAAGGTCAACAACGGCGGCAGAGCCACACCGATCAACATACGCAGAAGGGCAATGACCAGGAAGATTCCAACCCCCACTGCCACTGCCAGGATCAGAGTCATGTTCGGAACCGAAGGCACCTGTGTCGCCAGCACCTGCAAGTCAGGCTCGGAAATGGTGATCACCACTCCCAACAGAAAAGATAACACTACGATCAGCAGAATGTTTTTACTCTGGGTCATTCTGGCACCCACTTTTTCTCCCATGGGGGTCATGGACATCTCCGCACCCAGGGTGAAAAACATCATACCGGCCATGACCATCACCGCCCCCACCAGAAAGCACAGCAGGATACTGGAGGTAATGGGGGCTATGGTAAAGCTTAATATGATCACGATCCCTACTACCGGCAGGACCGCCTTCAAGGATTCTGCAAATTTTTGCCGGATCTTTGGATTTAATAACTTCAATATTGGTCTTTCCTTTCTTTATGTTTTCTTTATCTTAACATGAAGCAAAGACCCGATCCTACCGTTTTTCGTGAATTTATAAAATTTTCACGGGGTCTTAACGCAATCTTTATGCAGACAGCTCCCGATCCTGCCCAGACTGCTTTTTCACAAATTTATAGGCCCAGACATCCACCACGATCACAAACAGGAAAAAGAAAACGAAGATCCAGTCCGCATCCAGAGACAATGCGGAATCATAGATACCGTGTTCGATCATCGGCATGAACACGCTGAGCTTCAGGTAGCGTTTCCCGCGTTTTTTATCGCCTGCAAGTTCTGCCTCCTTCGCCACACCGAAGAAATATCCCATGATCACGCCATCGATGGCATGGGAAGGCACGGACAACAGGGCTCTGGTCACTGCCGTCCCAATGTCACCGCCCAGACAATACAGAACATTTTCAATGGCTGCAAATCCTAATGCCGAAGTCACACAGTACACGATGGCATCGAATTTATAATTGAATGCCGGATGCTTCCATGCCGCCGATTTGGCCGCCTGCATCTTGCAAAGTTCCTCGATCAGTGCCACCCCGATAAAATTATCCAGGATCACGTAGCACAGCGTATCTGCATCCATAAATACCAGAAATACTTCATCCAGAATGATTTCCAGTATCATGGCGGGGATCACAGACAATACACCAAACAGGAATATTTTCCACAATAATCCCCCCGGCTCCTTCTCCACCTTATCCTGTCTATAGATCCATACCACCAGTGCGATGGCCGGCAATAGTGCCAATCCTGTCAGAAACATAACCTATTCCTCTCCTGTCCACATAGACGGTCCGCCCTTTCAGGACCGCCGCCATACTACATTTTAATCTAATGTTTTTCCTGATGTCAACCTAACGAAAGTATATGTTCCTATTTTTTGTGTCTTGGATTTTCCTGAGGATACCTGCCTTTTGCCGCAGCTTTAGGGGAAAATATACCGGTTTTCATATATCCTTAACTACTTCTTTACACCTTGCATTGCAAAGTAATGGTACTATAGTTATAATAAATTTACAAAACGACTAACAATATTTCATGGAGGATCACACCGTGTTCCGATCACTTTCCGATAAAAAATCACCGCGGAAAAGCTTCCGCTTAAAACCACCCTTTACCAGACACGCCATCAGTATCCTGATCTGTGCCGCCTGCATGCTGTGCGCCACTCTTGCCTCTTTTTTATATCAGCATATAGTACCGGACAACCATGCCAATGTAGCACTGTTCTACATTCTGGCACTGGTGATCATCGCCAGATGGACGGTGGGCTACGGCTACGGCATTGCCTGCACCCTTTTTTCCGTAATAGCGATCAATTATCTGTTCACCTATCCGTATTATAAGCTTAATTTCTCACTGACCGGCTACCCTATCACCTTCCTGCTGATGAGTGGGATCACTCTGATCCTGTGTACCATGACCTCCCATATGACCATCCAGTCCGAGATGATCGCAGAGCGGGAAAAGCGGCTGGCAGAGGCCGAAATGGAAAAGATGCGTGCAAATCTACTGCGCGCCATCTCCCACGATCTGCGCACGCCGCTCACCGGCATCATCGGCAACAGCTCCCTGTTTCTGGAAAGTCAGAACGATCTAAGCTCCACCGAACAGCGTACGATCATGACCAATATCTATGAGGATTCCAACTGGCTGTTGAATATGGTGGAAAATCTGCTGTCCGTCACTCGTATCCAGGGAGACAGCTTAAGCATCAATACCACAGAGGAACCGGTGGAGGAAGTGGTGGGAGAAGCTTTGGAGAAACTGAAAAAACGCTATCCCGATGCCGCCATCCGGGTCAAGATCCCCGAGGAATTTCTGATGATCCCCATGGATGCGGTGCTGATCGAGCAGGTCACCATCAATCTGCTGGAAAACGCCATCGTTCATTCCGGAAGTATCCTGCCCATTGATTTCATCGTGGAGGATCATCCGGAGCATGTATCTTTTATTGTGAGAGACTACGGAAAAGGATTGTCGGAAGAAAAATTACAGAATCTGTTCGAGACGGGTACCTACAACAATTCCCAGAGCTCGGATTCCCGCAAGGGCATGGGTATCGGTCTGTCCATCTGCAAGACCATCATCACCGCCCATCACGGAACGCTGAGTGGCCGGAATCATGCGGATGGCGCGGAATTCTGTTTCACACTGCCCAAGGTGGGAGTTGTCGCTTCAGAAAAATAAGTGTACTCTCAGCCACATAAGACAGAACTCTTGAAAATACCGGAAAGGATATGGATCACAGATATGAATAAGATCAAAGTTCTCTTAATCGAAGACGATAGAAGTATCAGTAATTTCATCACCGCTACCATGGACCGGGAAGGCTACAAGATCATGCATGCCTTAAACGGCAGAGAGGGACTGAGTCTCAGCACTTCTTTCTGCCCCAATGTGATCCTGTTAGATTTAGGGCTGCCGGACATGGACGGGCTGGAGGTATTACAGAAACTCCGTTCCTGGAGCGATGTTCCGGTGATCATCATATCTGCCCGCACCAAGGAGCAGGAGAAGGTCTCCGCTCTGGATCTGGGGGCGGATGATTATATCACAAAACCTTTCGGCACCGGCGAGCTCATGGCAAGGATCCGCACTTCTCTGCGGCACAGCCACGCCCAGACTCCCGGTCATGTATATAAGGCACTGGATCTGGAGATTGATTTCGAGAAACGACTGATCCGCCTGCGGGGCGAAGAGGTACATCTGACCCAGATCGAATACCAGCTGCTTACACTTTTAGCGGAAAATTCCGGCAGAGTCCTGACCTACAGCTATATCATGAATGCCATCTGGGGTCCCTATATGGACAATAATAATCAGATCCTCCGTGTCAACATGGCGAACATCCGCAGAAAGCTGGAACAGAATCCCGCACAGCCCCAGTATGTATTCACAGAGATCGGCGTAGGCTATCGGATGCGTGAGAACGAGAACGGTGGGACTGTATAAACAGAAATACAATTCCCGACACTGCCTCCAGCAAAATGAGTACCGTCCCTCTGTCCAGTGCCTTCCAGACGCTGTCCAGGGTATCCATCCGGCCCAGAATGTCTATGTAAAAGAAATCCAGATAGATGACCGCCGGTGAGATCACACATCCCGGATGCAGTACCGTCCGCTCCATGAGCAGACGGTACATTTCCACTGCCAGAAATATTACATTCAGGGCATAGCCCGCACAAAGCTGATTGTTCAAAAACGGTCCCAGGGAGCTGAGTTCCATACCAAGGGGAACACTTCCTGCCCGGACCATTCCGAAGCTTAAATACATGATTCCAACACTCCACAATAGCATCGCAAGGGATGCTATTCCAAGTCCTCTGCTTAATTGACTGGAGGGAATCATTTTCACATCCTCTTCCTTTCCGAAATACCGGTATACAAGCCACAGCATCGTCAGCGTCCCCGCCATGGAGATTCCGGCCACCTGGCAGGCAATATCTCTTCCCCCAAACAACCCTCTTCCGGAAAATAAACAGATCCCGATGACACAGTGATAGATCAAAAGCCCCAGCACGATCAGATACAGGAGCCTCTTTTCACGTTTCCGCTGCTCCTGGAGCTTTGCCAGTCTCACTACTTCCGTCACAGCCTCCTCCCGATCTCCCGCCCGCTCTCCGGTCACAATGTCCTGAATCGGCAGTTCCAACAGATGGGACAGGGACTCCAATACGCCGATATCCGGAAAACTTTCTCCATTCTCCCACCGGGATACCGCTTTGTTGGTCACCCCTAACATCTTTCCCAGTTCACTCTGGGTATAATTTTTGCATTGTCTGGCTTCCCGGATCAGATTGCCCGTTTTCTTCTTATCCATATAAATACCTATACCTTTCTGTAGTCTGCAAACTCTCAGGTGCTTTAGCACCTTTGCTTTAGCACCTTTGCTTTAGCACCGTATGCCGGCCGATCTGTACCCTTATGGTAACAATCCTTTGGAAAATGCGCAATCCATTGTGACGAGACTGCCTGTTTTCCGTGATTTTTGCGCAAAAAATTCCCCTCGGCGAGGGGGAGTATACCGAGGGGGATAGAGAGAAAAGTATATTTTTGAAAGAGGCGGGTTCCTTTTTCAATTATTATAATAGCGTAATTTTTTAATATTTACTGCTGTTTTTATAGCTTGTTTATGTTGAAAGTACTGTTTTTTTGTGGTATTCTGATTGTATCAATGTCAGTAGATTTAAAAAGTGAAGGAGCAGCTATGGATATCACAACGAAAAAAGGTAAACAGGGTAGAAAAGATATTGACCGGATCACCGTGGAAAAAGGCCGCAGAGGTGATTTTTCTCCCCTACAGCCCGATCATTATCACAGCTTTTATGAAATTTTTTATCTCTGGTCGGGAAGCTGCCGTTTCCTGTTAAAAGATACAGTCTATCAAATGGAAGCCGGAGATCTGGTCTTCATTGCTCCGGGAGAGCTGCATCACTCTCTGTATTCCGAAGGAGAGATCTGTGAGATCGTGATGATTTATTTCAAAGAAGAATATCTGCACCTCGAAGCTTCCGCCAGACCCACTCTTCAATCCTTTATGGGCAGCGTCCCCGCGGTATACCAGGAGTATCTGCACTCTCTGCTGACCCGAATGCTCACTGAGAATTCCAGGTTCGATGAATACTCTGAGCATTTTGAGCGGTGCTATCTGGAAGAACTTCTGCTCATGCTGATGCGACATTCCGTCATGAATGAGAAGGAGCCGGATCTTCTGAACTCCCGGGATGCGGACATCCTGCTTGCCACAAGATACATTTACAACAACTTCCGCAAGCCCCTGACACTGGAAGAGGTCTCCTCCGTGGCTTCCCTAAGCCCCACCTATTTCAGTAAAAAATTCAAGCTGATCACCGGTATGGGCTTCAAGGAATATTTAAACTATGTACGGCTCAAACACGCCCAGACGGCGCTTCTTACCACCAACAGTTCCATCACGGATATTGCTTTGGAATACGGCTTCAATGACAGCAACTATTTTAAGGACCTGTTCAAAAAAGTATACGGAAAATCTCCTCGGGAATATCGGAAAAATCCTGATTGACGCCAGATCTACCGTGCGTCTTCCTCAAGGAATCTTCTCCAGAAGTCCTCTTCCTCTGCATGCGGAACTTCTTCCCCCTCTGCGAAGCTCTGTAAATAATTTAACACCTTCTGGTACTGGGAAGGATCCGTAAATTCCATACGCCACAGATCCTCTCCTTCCTGTCCTTCGGTGAATTTCTTACACCAGATGCCATCTTCGCTAAAGCAGGTGATATACCAGGTCTTAGGGTCACTGCCCTCTTCCGTGGTTTTCACACTCTGGGCCAGGATACTATCCACCTCATCCGGCTCTTCTGCCGTCTCCGACATACCTGTCAGTTTCTCTTCCAGCCGTTCTACCTTTTCCTTTTCGATTTTTTCCTCCAGCGCCGCCCGGATGGCATCCTGCACACTGTCGAATTTCTCTAAGAAATGATCCCACTCCTTGATCGTAAATTCTTGATTGCCGATCTGGAACTTGGTATCCGTGTCTCCGTTCTGAAGCTTGTCGTAGATCTCCTGCATCTTCTCTTTGATCTGTGCCATGAGACTTAAATCCTCTTTTCCCGGCTCTCCGGCCGTCCCGGAAGGATCCGTTCCCGCTGCCTTGTCCGTGTCGGCGGTCTCCGATGCTTCCTCACTGTTATCCACATCATCGCCGTTCTCCATGTCATCCAGTTCTTTCTTCATCTGCTGGATCTTGTTATCCTTTGCCAGCGCCTCCAGGATCCGTTTCACATCCTCCGGCCTGAACATGCCGATGGCCTTGGACAGGGCATCAATGTTGTCCCGGTTCACCAGCAGGCTTCCGCCGCCGGACAACGGAATATTAATGCAATCCTCTTTATTGGTGGTATCCCCCAGTGTCAGGCGGTTGTGCTCATAATCACAGACGAAGGTCACCCCGTTGTATTCAATGACGCCGTCCTCAGCCATTTCTCCATAGGGCACCTTGTCCTTTCCCTCGATATGGCGGGCCAGCTGTACGCCGCGGGTCACCGGAGTCTTCACGGTGTTGTCTTCTTTTGCCAATTCCTCAATGCTCTCCGCGAAACGGGATTCTGTCGTCTCCGTCGCACTTCCCTGCGCACTCTGTACATCCCCTGCATTTACTCGCTTCTGTGCCTCATACACAAATGTCCTTCCGTAGCCGATTCCTGTTATTGCCATAATATCTCCCTCTCCGACAGCGATTACTGCCGCAAAAAGCGGATGGCTGCCTCTCTCAAGGCCGCCATCCGTAGCTTTTTCTCCATCCATGGTGTCTGTTTTTTTCTATATGAATAATATCGACACAGCCCGGGGGAAACTTTATAGTACAAAACAAGTCAGCTTTAGATAATTTTATGCAGGGAGACGAAATCCTCTCCTCGACATGAAGCTCGGATTTTTGCTTCGCAAAAATTTCCTGTTTTCGTCACGCTGACGGTTCGCCTTACAGTTTTCCGCCGTATACAGGGAAGCCGCTGTTGGCGCCGTAGCTTTCGATATGCTTGATTTTCCACGTTAGAGTCATTTCTTACGGGATGGTTTTATCATAATACCTAAAGCTAACTTTAGGTCAATAAGGGTTTTGAGAAAAATTTTCTCTTGCGGCATCTTTTCCTATATGTTATACTGTGAAAAACTCAGAAACGAAATACAGATCAGGTAACTATGTCAGCGTGGACATCTTCGGGTGTCTGCGCTTTTTCTTTTACCTGAAAACAAAGGAGGAGAATATATATGGTAGAGCTCATAGCCAATGTGAACAATGCCATCAATGGATTCGTATGGGGTGTCCCCATGCTGGTACTGCTGGTAGGTACCGGTATCCTGATGACGATCCTGACGAAATTTTTCCAGTTATCCCATCTGGGACACTGGTTCAAAAACACGGTGGGCGGCATCTTTCACGACAAGCATGTAACGAAACATACGGAGGCCGGAGATCAGTCCATTTCCCAGTTCCAGTCGCTGTGCACCGCATTGGCTGCCACCATCGGCACCGGTAATATCGTCGGCGTGGCAAGTGCACTGGTCGCCGGCGGTCCCGGCGCCATCTTCTGGATGTGGGTCGTAGCTTTCTTTGGCATGATGACCAACTACTCAGAAAATGTACTGGGCATCTATTACCGCCGCAGGAACTCCAAAGGGGAATGGAGCGGTGGTGCCATGTACTACTTAAAGGACGGTCTCGGCTCCTATAAGGGTTGCAAACAGATCGGTGCCGTACTGGCTGTGTTGTTCTCTGCTTTCTGCCTGTTGGCTTCCTTCGGTATCGGCAACATGAGTCAGGTCAATTCCATCGCAGCCAACATGACTTCCGCCTTTTCCATTCCCGCTACCGCCACCGGCATCGTTCTGGTGATCATCGGAGCTCTGGTCATTGTGGGAGGATTAAAGCGGATCGCTGCTGTCACCGAGAAACTGGTTCCTTTTATGGCCATCGCCTATGTCATCGGTGCGCTGGTGATCTTCTTCGCAAATATCGGTCACGTTGGGGCCGTATTCACCGCTATTTTCAAAGGTGCTTTCGGTCTGCGCGCTGTAGGCGGCGGTATCGTAGGCTCCGGAGTGAAGCTGGCTCTGACCTGGGGCATGAAGCGTGGTGTGTTCTCTAACGAAGCCGGTCTTGGTTCTTCTGTTATGGTACATTCCAGCTCCAACGTAAAAGAACCCGTACGTCAGGGTATGTGGGGCATCTTCGAAGTCTTCGCCGACACCATGGTCGTATGTACATTGACAGCTTTCGCAGTTCTGTCCTCCGGACTGATCGATCTGGACACCGGTGCCGTATTGGTGGATGTGTCCGGTTCCGCTCTGGTAGGTCAGGCTTTTGCTACCGTATTCGGCAGCTTCGGTCCCGCCTTCATCGCCATTGCGATCCTGCTGTTCGCCTTCTCTACTGTACTGGGCTGGAGTCACTACGGCTCCAAGGCATGTGAATATTTATTCGGTACGAAATCCACCATTGTCTACAAGGTTGCATTCGTACTGATGATCTTCATCGGCTGCACCATGAACTTAGGGCTTGCCTGGGATCTGTCCGATACCTTCAACGGTCTGATGGCGATTCCCAACCTGATCGGTGTCATAGCCCTGTCTCCCGTAGTGATGAAGATCACAAAAAATTACGTGGCACGTATCATTAAAAAAGAAGATGTAAAGCCCATGTTATCTGTCTTCCCCGAGATTCAGGAAGAGCAGGAAAAGGCTATGTAATTAAATTCAGGATCATACTTCTTCTCTGGTAATATTCTTCGCCCATTTGCCCTCGCGGTAATGCTTAATGACCCAGGGCCATTTGACGAATTCGTCGGTGCATAACAGGAAATAGACCCACAGCACCGGGAGTTTCAGTACAAATGCGGCGAAGAATCCCAGAGGGATCGCATAACACCACATATCGATCGTATCGCAGATCAGTCCGAACTTCGTATCTCCGCCGGCACGGAATACTCCGGCGATCAGCGCCGTATTCACGGCAGCGCCCATAATATAATAAGTATTGATGAGCAGCATATATTTCAGATAATGCATGGCAGTGTCATTCAATGTAGCAAACCGTAACACAAAGGGTGTAATTGCCAGTACGATCAGACCGCCTATAGCTCCGGCGATTACCGTCATCTTCAACATCCGGGAAGCGTAACTCTTCGACTTCTCCAGATTGCCTTGTCCCATAATATTTCCCAGCAATATGCTACCTGCACTGGCAATGGCAAAACAGAACACCGTACCGATATTGCGCACTACGACGACCAGTGAATTAGCAGCCACCGCATCTGTTCCCAGATGCCCAAGGATCACGGAATACATGGAAAACGCCACGCTCCAGGACACATCGTTTCCCAGTGCGGGCAGAGACAGACGCATGAAATCTTGTGTCAGCACCTTACTGTGAACGAACAGGTACTTCGGATGCAGTTTTACATTTTTGCTCAAGAAAGATACAATGAAACATGCCACCAGTTCCACCAGTCGGGACAGGGCTGTGGCAATGGCGACACCGGTAGCTCCCAGCTTCGGCATGCCGAACAGTCCGAAGATAAATGTGGCATTCAGAATGACATTCAATACGAAAGCCAGCATATTCAACGCCATACTGACCGTCACACGACCTACGCTTCGCAGGATGGAAAGATATACTTCCGTGATGCCCCAGCACAGGTATGTGATACCCATGATCCGCAGATAGGAAGCACCGATGGTGATCAGCTCCACATCCGAAGTAAACAGAAGCATCATCTTCTGAGGAAGGAAAAATGCAATCAGCGCAACAATACCTGAGATTGCCATAGAGAAACGAAGTGTGATTCCTTCTACAGTATGAATTGCTTCCAGGTTCCCCTTTCCATAATATTGGGCGCACAAGAGAGTGGCTCCCGTCCCCAGTCCGTAATATACCATAAACAGAACATTCGAAAAATTTGACGCCAGGGATACTGCGGATATTGCGGACTGTCCCACATAGTTTAACATAATGACATCCGCGGAATTCACCGCTGCACTGAGCAGATTCTGTATAATGATCGGGATGGTCAGTTTGAACATCTGCCTGTAAAAATCGTCTTTTTTCATTGCTGTTATCTGCATGGTATTCCTCGCATTTTCTGTTTTATTTTTGTTCCTTACATACCTGATTTCTTTTTTTAGTTTCTACGCATGTGTTTTCTCTGCTGGCACACATACCTGATGCCGTTTTTCAGCTTCTACGCATGTGTTTTCCCTGCCGACACACATACCTGATGTCGTTTTTCAGCTTCTACGCATGTGTTTTCTCTGCTGGCACACATACCTGATGCCGTTTTTCAGCTTCTACGCATGTGTTTTCCCTGCCGACACACATACCTAATTTCTTTTTTTGCTTTCTACGCATGTGTTTCTTTGACAATTATACATACTCCAATCTTTTTTTCAAGCTTTATCATGTATTTCATGATACCAGGGTCAAAAAGTCTAAGCCAACATGAGCTTGCTCATAAGTGGGTGAAAGACCTTGAGTAGTGTGCTATGTGCCAGTGGCACATGTCTAGCACGGACCGAAGCGGAGCGGAGAAGTGGTAGTGCGTAGCACAAAGCAATCCGTAGGTATCAAAGTCGGGGGACTTTTGACCCCGACATCATTTCATAGCATTATTACCTTAATAATTAAAAAATCCGGGAGATGAACCATCCCGGATTTTTAAAGCTTTGTATTGTCTGTATTGCCCGCAAGCAGTCTCGCTGACTTTATGCTATGATTATTTCATATACGATTTTTTCGTGCTTCGCACTCTCAAATTACCACTTCCAGTCGGCGGCCTCCATCTGAGTGGCTTTCATATGCCGGTAAATGCCGTCTTTTGCTTCCAGTTCGGCGGGCGTTCCCTGCTCTGCCACCACGCCGTCCTTTAATACAACAATCTTGTCTGCGTCCGCCACGGTACGCATGCGGTGTGCAATGATCATAACGGTCTTATTGCGGATCAGCTTGGAGAGAGCCTCCTGAATCAGTGTCTCGTTATCTACATCCAGAGAAGCGGTTGCCTCATCCATGAGGATGATGGGAGCGTCCTTTAAAAAGGCTCTGGCAATGGAAATTCTCTGTCGCTCACCGCCGGACAGTTCCGAACCGTTCTCACCGATCATAGTCTGCCAGCCGTTTGGAAGCTTCTCCGCGAACTCATCGCAATGCGCCAGTTTTGCTGCAGCCAGCACTTCTTCGTCCGTAGCATCCTGCTTGCCGATACGTATATTTTCCATCACCGTATTATTGAACAGCGTCACATCCTGGAACACGATGGCGTACAGAGACATCAGTGTCTCCGGATCGATGGTGGAAATGTCCATGCCGCCCACGGTGATCTTACCTTTATTGATATCCCAGAACCGGGAAGCCAATCTGGACACGGTGGTCTTACCGCCGCCGGAAGGTCCGATCAGTGCGGTGACTTCGCCCTGTTTCGCCGTGAAAGTGACATCGCGAAGTACGGTATTCTGACTGTCATAGGAGAATCCCACATGAGAAAATGCAATGTCATAGCCCTTGGGATCCATGGTGTCAGCACCGGTCTGGATCTCATGGGACAGGATCTCGTCAAGACGGTCACACTGCACACTCGTACTGATAATAGCTGCCAGATTCTGCAGTGCCACCTGAAGGGGATCATACATTCTGGATACCAACAGGAGGAATACGAAGAAGGTCAGGATATCGATCTCCCCCTTTACCAATAATACACTGCCGGTCAGTGCCACTGTGGCGATACCCAGTTTTAAAATCATTTGTGCACTTCCCACAAATACTGCTGTTCCAAGCTCCGTCACCAGTGCATGTTTTTCCACGGCACGGATCTTGCCCTCTAAGCCTTCCATGTACTCAGCCTGTGCATTATTGGCCCGCAGATCACGTACCGTTTCGAGGCATTCCTGAATGCCGTCCGCACAGTCCATTTTTAATTTCATCTGCTTCTTACTTAAGCTCTTCTGTACCCTGCCGGAACATCCCACAATGAGGAAAGACACAGGCAGTACCCACAGTGCTGCGATCGCCATTCTCCAGTTTAGGAAAAAGGTACCCACAGCGATCAGGGTAGTGGAGATACAGGAGCCAACCAGTTCCGGAATGAAATGGGAGGATGCGGTCTCCATGGTGGCACAGTCCGCCATAATGGTGCTGGTCAGATCGGACAGATCCTTTTTCCCGAAGAAAGACAGCGGTATCTTACGCAGCTGCTCTGCCAGAGCAATTCTGCGCACGCCGCTCTCCACATAAGTTGCCAGGAACGTGGCACGATACTGCACCAGTGTCGTCAGGGCGATCAGAAGAAGACAGAGTATGCAGCCCACAATGTAGAACACACCTCTGCCTGCCATGGTGCCCTGTAAATAATCTCTTACCAGAAAATACAGCATCCATACCGGGAACATCAGTACCAGATTGGAAATCGTAACAGATACGAACGCTTTCATCATGTCCTTCGCACCTTTTTCGGAAAGTGCGTATTTATGCTGCAATTTTGCCTGTAAACTACTCATTCTATTTCTCCCCCTTTCCTACTTTCCAGCTGACGGATTTGTTGTACTCCTCCCACATATGGGCATACAGTCCACCCTGCGTAAGCAATGCTTCATGGGTTCCCTGTTCCACGATTCCGCCATCCTTCAGGACGCAGATGCGGTCGGCATCCACGACAGAGGAAAGTCTGTGGGCGATCATGATCACGGTCTTGCCTGCGGAAAGCTTCGTAAACGCTTTCTGCACCTTTGCCTCATTGTCCGGGTCGGCAAAGGCGGTAGCCTCATCCAGAATCAGGATCGGCGCATTTTTCAGCATGGCCCTGGCAATGGACAGACGTTGTGCCTCACCGCCGGACACATAAGTGCCCTGACTTCCGATCACAGTATCCACACCATTCGGCAGCTTTGCAATGATATCCTCACACTGGGCATTTTTCAGTGCTTCCATAACTTCCTCTCTGGTGGCATCCTTTTTGCCCATGCGGACATTGTCATATATGGACATTTTCAAAAGCTTACTGTCCTGAAATACGAAGGACACCATATCCATCAGCTGTACAGAAGGAATCTCCTTCACATCCACACCGCCGATGCAGACCTTTCCTTCCGTGGTATCGTAAAAGCGGGCGATCAGGCTGGCCAGAGTGGTCTTACCGCCACCGGAAGGGCCTACGAAAGCCACATGCTCCCCTTCTTTTATATCGAGATTGATCTGATGCAAAGCATCTCTTCCCGCATTTTCATAGCGGAAGGATACATTTTGTAACGCAATGGAATAATCCTTGATGTTCTGTTCTTTTTCTGCTTCCGGCAGAGGCTTCCTGCTTAAGATATCTTCGATTCTGTTCAGGGAATCTTCCACGAGCATTTTATTTTCTCCGCTGTATGCGATCTTATTTAAGGTCACTGTTAATACTGGAGTGATAATGATGTAGAACAGAAGGTTGATCAGCACCGCAGGATCCCCGCTCGCTCCGCCGAACCAGTAAGCGGCACCGATCAGAACAGCAAAGATCGCATTGATCAGTGTGGTAAAGCCTACCATGGGCCACATCAGTTCTTTGGTATAGGCGATGGTCCATTTTTCATATTTTTTAATAGAGGTCTGAAACCGCTTGAAAGAAAATACCGACTGTCCGAAGGTCTTCACCACAGGGATACCACGGACATATTCCACAGCTTCGCTGGACATTTCCTCTAACGCATTCTGGTACTCTTCCATCTTATCCTTCATACGCTGTCCGGTCATTGCACCCATGATGAGAAATGCAAATACCACGGGTACCAGACTTAACAGCCCCAGTTTCCAGTCAAACACCACCAGTAATACCAACAGTCCCACAGGTGTTGCCATTGCCCCTGCCTTATCCGGCATCTGGTGTGCCAGATAGGTCTCGGTGGCTGCGGTGGACTCGTTGACGATCTTGCGGATCTTACCGCTGCCCTCACTGTCCATGAATCCCATGGGCAGCGTCAGAATATGACGCATCAGCGTGCTTCGCATATTCGCCTGCACGTGGAAGGCTGCAATGTGGGAGCACAACAGTGCGCAGATATAAATGCTCATGGAAAGCAGTGCAAATCCCACGGCACTCCATCCAAGCCCCGACAGATTCTGCGCCTTGCTATAATCCGGCGCTGCCAGCACCACTTCCTGCATGATCCGCCATATGTAATAGAACGGCAATAATGCGATCAGGGCACTGGCGGCAGACAGGATCCACGACGCAATGGTCAGATACTTGTAGCTGCCCGCATAGGTAAACAGCTTCTGCATAGTACTTTCTTTTTTCATGTGATTTTTTCCCTCTTTCCCTTTATGCTTTTTGTCATAACACTGCTTATTTTGAATTAGCCAAGACTAACCGCATCGGTTTTTATAAGACTGCCTCAGCTTTCAGAAGCAGTCTTTTCGTTTCAGATTTTCCGGGTATTTCGGAGACTTAGTCTTCCCATTACCCCAGCTTTATGATGGCACCCCAGCCACCATAATGATATTTCTCCAGCATGTGGAGGTATTTTCTAGCGGTATCCCTGTCCATGCGGTGACGGACAACTTCAAACATACTGTCGAACATGGCTCTCGCTGTGATGTGTACGAACTCCTCCGTAATTTCACTGCCGTCCTGCAGGGACGCCGTCGCCTCCATATATTTGTAGGTGTACTCCGTCTCGATCTCCACCAGATGTTCCACAAAGTCCTGGTACCTGGTACCGTAGGACGCATCCAGCAATAGCTGGAAATCCTCAAAGTGATCGTAGACATAATCCAGCATTTCGTCCATTCCGGAAGCTACATACGTCTCCATCACTTTCGGCTGGACCTCTGCCTCCCTGGCATGAAATTCTTCCTGCGTCTTCAGAAATATCCGGGTCAACCCCTCTGCCGCAGGCTCCACAATGGCACCAAACAGTCCTTCCTTATCCCGGAACCTGGAATAGATGGATCCGGTAGTAGTGTCCGCCTTCGCCGCGATGGTCCGCAGGGATGCTTCGGAATATCCCTTCTCCAGGAATTCTTCCTTGGCGCAGGCGAGAATTTTCTCTGAAACTCCTTCGATCGGTTTTGTCACTTTTTCCTCCAAAAATTTATAACAGTGTTATATAACACTGTTATAAATATAAACACATTCTATTTTTCTGTCAAGAGGGGAAAACTTATTTTAAAGTTCAGCCCGCACCATCGTGCACACCCGGTCCGCCAGTTCGATGGTGGAGGGTCTGTGGGCGATCATGAGGATCGTCTTCTGTCCCTGGAGGTTCCGCAGGGCTTCGTTGACCGCCTGTTCCGACTCGTTATCCAGTGCCGAGGTTGCCTCATCCAGCAGGATGATGGAAGTATCTTTTAAGATTGCTCTGGCAATGGCAATCCGCTGTCTCTGCCCGCCGGAGAGATTGTTGCCCCGCTCGCCCACCGTGGTATCATACCCTTCCGGGAATTCCATGATAAAGTCATGGGCATGCGCCTGCATTGCCGCTTCTCTGATCTCTTTCTCTGTGGCATCCGGTCTTCCCATACGGATATTCTCCGCAATGGAGCCCTGGAACAGGTACGGCTCCTGGGGGACATAGGCGATCTGACGGCGCAGGTCTGCCAGGTCACTCTCCCGCATAGACATTCCGTTGACACAAATATCGCCTTCTCCTAAGGGATACAGTCCCAACAGAAGCTTGGAGAGGGTCGTCTTGCCGCAGCCGGATGCTCCGGTGATGGCAACACATTCTCCCTTTTTCACCTCTAAGGTAAAATTGCGGAGCACGTCTTCTTCTCCGGTGTAAGAAAAGCGGATGGTCCGGATCTCCACGGCATTGGGTGTCTGCATTCCCTGCATGGTCTGTACTACGGTTGTCTCTGCCTGTGCCGGTTTGGTCTTCTGCCCGGCATGCGTCTCTGCCTGCGCTGTCTCCGCTATCCGTTCGTCGCCGTTCTCCCGATACCAGTTTGCCGGCTCCTTGACCTCATCGAGGAAATCAAAAATATTCTGAGCGTTGGCGAGACATCCCACCAGCTCCGGAATGTACTTTCCGATCTGTAAAAACTGGAATGAGAAGGAGGCATACATGGTATAGATCGCCGCCAGCGCTCCCAGGGTGGTGTATCCTTTATCCACATAATAGACTCCCAGCATTAAAAATACTAGGGAGCACAATAGCTCAAAGCCCTTGCTGCTGCCCTCCAGGCAGGCGGTATATAATGTCTTGCGCCCATACTTTTTCTCATAACGGTGATTCTCTTCCCGGAACTTCGCCACGGTCCCCCGTCCGCCGGAAAACATCCGCACCTGCTCCATTCCCTGCAGCATGTCTGACAGTCTGTTGGTCATGGCGGTGTTAATTCCGGACAATTCTCTGCTGATGCGGTGCATGGGATTTAACAATAACAACTCGATTGCCATCATCACGCTGTTGACCGCCAGCAGGCACATCGTCAGCTGCCAGCTTAGCAGAAACATCGGCACCAGATACGCCACCACCTGTAAAAAGGGCATGACCACTCTCCGCAGTCTGGAGCCGTAGATATCTCCCATTTTGGTAAGATCGTATGACACCTTGGAGACGATCTCGCCGCTGTGATGTTTTTCATAATAGCTGTATGGCAGGCTCATCTCCGCATCCAGCACCTTCTCCGACAGGTCACCATAGACTCTTTTTGCCTCCACGTTGTAACGGATCGTTGCCACACGGTAGATCAACAGGGATATGACACCTACTGCCACGATGACTGCGATGGAATAGCCCAGTCTCTCATATTCGCCGGTCTGTGCGATGTCCACCACACATTTCATCAGCAGAGAACTCATGATGCCGAACAGTGCAAATGTCACGCTCATCACGAAGATGGAACCGAGATAGACAAACCGCTTTTTCCCCATGACACGCATGGATCGGATAAATAACTTATAATTTTCCATGGTCTGCCTCCTCTCCGTACATTGCCGCATAGACGCCGCCCTGTTGTAACAATTCCGCATGGGTGCCGCATTCCGCGATCCGCCCCTGCTTCAGCACATAGATCCGGTCCGCATTCTGCACCGTGGACAGTCTGTGGGCAATGGTGATGCAGGTTCTGCCTGCCATCACCGTGCGAATCGCCTCCTGGATCCCGCTCTCCGTCTCCACATCCAGTGCGGATGTCGGCTCATCCAACAAAAGTACCGGCGCATCCTTCAGGATCGCTCTGGCAATGGCAAGGCGCTGTTTCTGTCCACCGGAGAGAATGGCACCCCGTTCTCCCACCATCGTCTCATAACCTTCGGGCAATGTCTGTATGAAATCATGAATCTGCGCCTTTTTGCAGGCTTCCACGATTTGTTCTTTCGTCGCTCCCGGCTTGCTGTAGGCGATGTTCTCCGCGATGGTCGTGGGGAACAGGAATACATTCTGGGAAACCAGCGCGATCTGCTCCCGCAGGGCTTCCCGGTTCCATTCCTCGATTGGTCTGCCAAAGATCCGGTATTCTCCGCCCGTTTTTTCATAAAATCCGCACAGAATGCGGAAGATCGTGCTCTTTCCACCGCCAGACTCACCTACAAACGCGACATTTTCTCCCTTTTTTACAGAAAACGTAAGCCCCTGTAATACCGGCACATTTTCATGATAGGAAAAATCCACCTTTTCAAACGCGATCACGTTCTCTACCGCCCGGGGCGCTGCATCCGCGCATCCTTCGCCGGAGGGTTCCTCCTCTGCGGACAGGATCCTTTCCACACGGTCCACACTGACCATTCCCGCAGAAGCATCCACCATGGCAAAGGGCAGTCCGGTATAGGCATCCACGAATTTGCTCAGGATCATGATAAATCCTACCAGTCCGCCCAAACTGACCACTCCGCGGCTCACCAGCCATACGGCATAGACGGCACTGATAATGTTGGGAAGCCACTGGATCAGCTTTCTTACAACGATGGCGGTGTTGGTGATCTGGGTACGCTTCTCCTCATTCTCCACCAGTTCCACCGACGCTTTGTGCATCTTTTTGCGGAAGACCTCTTCGATGCCGAAGGAACGCAGTACCAAAATGCCGCTGACCGCATCCTGGGCGATCTGCGCCATCACGTCTGTCTTCTGTCTGTAGTTCGCCTGCAGACCACGGATCCGTTTTACCAGCTTCCCGGCGATCCAAAAGATCAGGGGATAGGTGATCAGGATAACTGCCAGTAATCCCAGATTCGTCTCTCCGATGTAGACCGCATAGGTAAAAATACCGATGAAGCTGGCGATCATGTCCGGCAGCACGGTCTCTAAGAAGCTGGCGATCTCCCCCAGGTCTCCGATGACTTTGTTGAGCAGCGTGGCGGAATAGTTCGCATCAAAATATTTATATTCCGTGCGGTACAGTTTTTCTCCTACCAGGTCTCTATACTCCGTACAGACTTCCACCGCATACCGGCTGGCTGCCGCACTCTGCAAGAAAGCCGCTATGGTTCCCACCACCGTGTAAATCAAAAATTGCAGCAGAAAGCTGCCAAACAGGACTTGCCTGCCTGACAGCATTTCATCGATCACGCCGCTGATGATTTTATTTCCCTGTACCAGGATCACACTGACCGCCAGTGCCAGAATCGCTTCTGCCAGAAGCAGTGCGCCGTGTCGTATCATACAGCCTGTGAATACCTTCTTATTATGCATACGCCCCCCCGTTGTCTTTTGTTCGTAATTTTAATAATACTATATATTATAAATTACCATTTTATAAAATACAAGTTTGACATTTTATAAAAGTAATGTTATCATAATTTTAGAAAAGGTGCTACTGATGACGGTTCACCTGATTTATATGAGAAAAAATGACTGCTCAACTTGTCAGGTTAGGGGCGGTCATTTTTTTGTGGTCTTATCACTATTAGAACCAATCGAATAGCCAAGACCCAAACAGGTTAAGCATAGTCCTCCTTTCCAAGATTTCCCATATGGGATGATCTATGTAATCAGAGCTATCAACTCTCCGCAAAAAGTGAACCGCCATTCACGTCAACGTGAAGTAGCACCTTAAGGCTAACGCCCATATACATTATATAGAACATTTGTTCTGTCTGTCAACTTATTTATTGTTAGTATTCCTTTTCCTATTTCTGTACAGTAAATTCTATGGGAGATGCCACCTTACTGTAGATGTCCCATTCTTTTATATACTCCTCTTCGGTGCTTTCCACAGTCTGTCCCTGATCGTCCAGCCGGTAATAAGTCGCATTACCGTTCTCATCATAGACTTCTGTGTTGGAACGGGCAAGTCCCAGCTTTCCGCTAGCAGCATCGATCACATACACTTCAATGCTGTGCCCTGAGGTCACGTAGATTCCATCTGCACCACTGCTTAGCGGATATGCCGTTCCGCCGCTCTCTAAGCTACCCAGCTTCTCCGGCGCTGCATCCGCTCCCACACGGTAGACATCACAGGAGATTGCATAGGTATGATCTCCGTCCTGATAGGATCCATCCGATACCAGGAAAATGGATGTACCGTCCATTTCCATCTGTGCATAAGCAACATACCCTTTTGCGGCAAAGAAACCGCTGTAGGAACTGTTCTCCACATAGATCCAAGTGGTATTCTCCTGCTTTGCGGTGTCCAGTCCCGCCGCAAGCGACTCCTGTTGTGCTGCAAGTGATTCCTTCAGTTGTTCCACCTCTTCCTGTTTTGCGGCCGCCTGCTCCAGCGCCGCATTCGTTGCCGCATCAGCTTCGCTGCTCCCCGCTTCGTTGGTCAAAACAACTGTCGTTCCGTCCTTCGGATTCGTCAGAAAACATACCGCCACGATCACGCATACCACGACTGCCGCCAGCAGGATCCAAAAGGACGGTTTCTTATAATTCAATACTTCTTTCACTCTCTTTTTCACCCCTACTTCCCCAAAGGCAAGCGGACATACCGTCACCAGCCGCCTTTGCATACTACAGGAAAGCAGTGCATAGGAGTAGCTTTTACGTTCTTCCAGCGTAAGGTCTCTCACCGCGCTTTCATCACATGCCAGTTCCAGATCCCGGCAGAACAGAATATATGCCACCCAGACAAACGGATTGTACCAGTGGATCATAAGGAGTACAAAACCGAGCGGTTTCCACCACTGGTCGCCCCGGCGCAGATGTGCCTGTTCATGAGCGATGACATAGGGAAGCTGTGCTTCCTCCATGCCGGAGGACAGATATATCTTAGGTCGGAACAGCCCCAGAATAAACGGAGACTTCACCTGATCGCAAATCCAGAGATTGTCCCGCAGCCATATCGCCTCACTTACCTGTCTTCGTACCCGCAGATAACTGTATACGGCATACCCAAGCATTACGATCACACCGATCAACCATAGAATGCTTCCCACAGACAGAATCTGCTGGAACAGTTCGCCTCCAAAGCCTGTTGCCACTGTCCCGGCACCTGTCGGGATTCCTGTCAGCCCTGCTGCCCCGGCGCCTTCAATCACATTTTGTGTAGGATTACCCACTATGACCGGTGTCTGTGCAAGCGTCAGATCCGCCGCACTGCCGTAGCGATTCTGCATCCGGAAGACTCCCGGCATCAGGCTGAACCGGCTCTCCGGCACATAAGGACACACCAGTCGTAAGGCTGCAAATCCCCACAGCACACAGTTCACCCACTTCGGTGCCTGTCTTAACAGAAGTCTGAGAAACAATACGATCAGGATCAGCCATGCCGCGCCGATGCTCATCGTAAGTAATGTTACAAAAATACGAATCATTCTATTCTCCATTCCAACACCAATCGTCAATATAAGTACCAACGAAAAACGTGTTTTTCCGTGTAAAACTTAGAACTTCTTTACGATAGAGCCCTTGCTCTGAGTGATTAGAAGTTCTTTTCACACTGCTCCCCCTTCCGCTTCATCGATCATCTTGCGGATCTTCGCCGCCTCCTCTGCGGTAAGCGACCGGTCTTTTGTAAAGGCCGCAAGAAACGCAGGCAGAGACCCTTCAAAGGTATCCTCCACAAACTGTCTGCTCTGCATCGCATAGAACTCTTCTCTGGAGATCAGGGAAGTCACCGTCCCGTTGTCATTGCGAAACAGACCCTTGTCACACAGTCTGCGCAGTACATTATGCGCCGTGGTGCGCTTCCAGTGAAATGCTTCCTCCGTCAGCTTTACCAGTTCCGAAGAAGACACCGGTTCATGCTCCCAGATCATATCCGCATATCGTGCCTCGATCACACCCAACTGAATTTCTGCCATGTTGTTTCCTCCTATTACTGTTTTCCTGATTACATAGATTTCTTTTGATCTTCTTATTTTACTTTTGCAAAAGTAGAGAGACCACATGTTGTGGTCTAATTATAGACTACAGCATGTGGTCTCCATTGTCAAGCATATCTTCTATCAAAAATTACCGCTGGATATCATATGTTTCCGGCCAGCCTGCCCGTTCTCCCCTCTCGATCTCCCTCTGGATTCGCTGGTAGATATATAGATTTTTGTGTTCAAGATCAATCAGCTGCAGCATTTCCTCATCTGTCAGGGCACGCTCCGGGTAGTAAAACTGTGCGTCTGCAATACAGTAAGCAAGTTCCTGTCCGTCATATTCTTTTGGGAATGTGATCACTGTAATGGTTGTCTCTGTATAGGCATTTTCCTGTTCGTACTTTTCCGTCCACTCTTCATAACGGATCTGTTCCTCCGGTGTCAGGTCACGGCTGTCCACTCCCCAGAGATCCACCGGCGCGGAAGAAAGCATTGCATACAGTTCATCGATTTCCGCATCCGACATCTGTTCATAACGGTCAAAATAGGACAGGTCGGAATATTTCTGCTGCCATATTTTTTCCTGTATACTGTAATCCAGTTTGTGGATATATTCGATGACTTCCAGCCATTCCTCTTCGGTGACAGTGGTATTCGGCAGATAAATGAGACAGCCATATTCTTCCCCGGGGGTGCTCCGGGCAGCTACACCTGTGCCGGAATAGTTCTCTTCTTCGGCTAATTCATGAAGCTGTCCCGCAGGATATTTGCCATCCTCTTCATATTCCCGGGTCAGCTGCTCATATACACTCTGTTCTCTTGCCGTCAGTTCTCTGTTAAATTCCGCCTGAACACTGCCTTGTCCTGCCACCATCTCCAAGTGTCCCAATTCTTCCGTCCCGATGTCAGTCATGCGCTCTGCCAGATAGCGGCGGTATCCCATGATTCCGGCGGCGGTGGCGGATACTGCTGTGACAGAAAGTATCACCACAGCTAACAGGATGCCTGCTGCGCGGGGGAATCTCTTGCCCGTCAATTGTTTTTCCTGCGCTGCCTGTTGTCTGATCTGTACATAGGCTGCATCCGCCCTATCCAGTACGATCTGTGGAAGTTCTATCTCTATTTCATTCATCGGTCTCATTTTCTTCCGCCTCCTTCCTCTGTCTCCGCATAATATCTCGCCAACTGCTCCCGCCCTCTGGCGAGCCTTGTGCGCACCGTACTGTCGGGCAGCTGCAGTAATTTTCCGATCTCTGCTGTCCGCAGTCCTTCCGCATAGAACAGTACTACGATCAGGCGATATTTTTCATCCAGTCCCCACAGGGCTTCCTTCCATTCCAAATTTGCCTCTGCCTCCACTGTATCCTTCGCTGCCTGTTCCGGCAGTTCTTCCACACAGATCATCCGTCTCCCTGAGCGCAGGATATCCTTGCATTTATTGATCAGAATACGGATCATCCAGGTCTTGAAATACCGGTTTTTCTGTAATGTATCTATTTTCTCCCAAACGGTGAGAATCGTCTCCTGTATGGCATCCGCAATATCCGCATCCTGCGGTAGGATCGCGCTGGCTGTCCGGTACATGTCCTTCTCATGAAGCTGCATCAGCTCCGTGAAAGCATCTGGATCCCGTTTTTTTGCCCTGCGCACCAATTGTTCTATCTCTCCCATGTGCCTCGTCCTTTCTTCCTCATAAGTATACGTCTTATGACTATTAGACGGAAGAGTCTGTGAAAATGTCCCGATTTTTTGCGAAAAAATAAACCTACCTTGTCACTTGACCAGTACAGGTAGGTTTATTATATAAAATTTTCCAGCAGCTTACGGTCTCTGTCCCATAGCACCTTCCAGTGTCAGGGTCTCACCGCTCATATACTTGAAGTCGGGAGAAGCCAGCTGTACGCAGACGCGGCCGATCTCCTTCTCCACGTCGCCGTAATGTCCCATAGGAGGCATCTTGACGTTTGCCTTGAAAGCATCGGGATATGCCTGCTCGAATTTCTCCAGCTGTGCGGTCCATGCCAGAGGACATACAACGTTGACATTGATGCCATCGGGACCCCACTCGGTAGCTGCGACTCTGGTCAGTCCGCGGATACCTTCCTTGGCCGCCGCATAAGCGCACTGTCCGAAATTACCGAAGAGACCTGCTCCGGAGGCAAAGTTAATAACAGAACCCTTGGTCTCCTTCAGGTAAGGATAGCAAGCCTTCATATAGTAGAATGCTGCATACAGACCGGAATATACCGCCAGGTCAAACTGCTCGGTGGTATGATCTGCGATGGTTACGCCGGAAGCGGAAGCCTGGGCATTGTTGATCAGTACATCGATCCTTCCGAAAGTGTCAATCGCCTGCTTCACCACATTCTGTACGATTGCTTCATTGTCTGAACCAGCGCTGACATCTGCCTGTACGGGAAGTACCTTGATACCGTACTTTGCCTCCAGTTCTTCCTTCGCATCCGTCAGCTTCTGTACATTGCGTCCGGTCAGTACAAGGTTCGCACCCTCTTTGGCATACGCCGTTGCGATACCGTAACCGATGGAACCGCACTCCCCATTACTTAAGACCGCTCTTCCTCCGCCGGTGATGATTGCTGTCTTTCCTGTTAAAAATCCCATAAAATACCCTCCCTTTCTTGTTTTTATCTATTTCCTTACTTTTAATTCATTATAGCATAATTATAAGCGCTTTACCTGAGAAAAATACTCACCAATATTCCTATGATTCCGCCAATAATGAAAGTAGCAGGAATGCCGTACGCATCCTTTTTTGTCATCCGATCCCACTCAATCCGCGAAGGTGTCATCTTCGTATGGCACATGCTCTGATAGCAGAGATAAATATGTCTCCAACGACACAGATACCCCACCAGATTATAGATTCCATCCAATAATATTCCCACTGCCAGTACAAACAGCATTGTAATTCTCCCCCGGTAGAAGTCTGCCAGCGCTCCTGCTATCAGAATCAATACCGGATAGCCATAACGATCCAAATATGCCAAAATGTACATTACTGTCGTAGAATAACTGCGTTCCGGCTTCTTCTCAACGATCACTTCCGTGCACCCCCAGTCGCTCTGCCTCCTGCAGGAACCTGACTTCGATCTCTCCCGGCGTATGCTCCGCCAGATCCGGTACGGAAAAAAGTTTCGGCACTTCTCTGTTCTCTTCGCCATGAAGCAATGTCTTCAGTTCCAGTTCCAGAATCTCATCGTCAATCTGTTTCCAGCGGCGGTTCTCCTCTTCCGTCAGATCATCCAGTCCGAAATGTGTAAGGATCGTTCCCATGATCTTACTTTCAATCTCCAGATAATTGGTCAGATAGATCTTCACCGGGCGGATGATATCCGATATATATCCCTCGCTGGCATCATGGAGCAGACAGGCGAGCTGCTGCCTCTTAGACCACCCTCTGGCTTTCGCTTCCGCAGCACAGTTGAGCGAATGCTGTCCCACCGAATAAAAATAGGTCAGCTGTCCGCCTCCCCGGCATAATAAGCTCAAAGCATGGGCGATATCTTCGATATAGACATCTCCCGGTGTCATCTGCATGGGATCAAACTTTCTGCCAGAATATGTAGTCATGGTGTTCATAAGTGTCGCTCCTTATTTCTCCGCGCGGATCAGGTTCTTATAGAATCTGACAGCTCCGGGCAGACAATTATACTCAATATTTTCGTTCAATCCATGCATTCCCTTCATCTGTTCCGGTCCGTAGACTACCGGTGCAAAACGGATACAATTCCTGCAGATCGGCTGGTAAAACTGTGCATCGGTCGCACCCGTCATCACATAAGGGCTGGAAGGCAGTCCCGGGAAAGTATCCGCGATGGTCTGCTCCACCAGATGGAATGCTTCTCCGTGAATATCCACAGGCGGCGTATAATCATTAGCATGCAGCACTTCGGTCTCCAGACCGTATTTACCTGCTACTTTTTTGATGATCTCCAGGCTCTCTTTTTCCCCCTGATGAGGAATAAAACGCATGTTAGCGCCCACATAGGCTTCCTGAGGCAGCACATTATAGGCATCGGAGCCCTTCTGCACCGTGAAAGCGATCGTCGTCTTCAGCATTGCACCTGCCTGGGCACTGATCGCAGGCATGACCGCTTTTAATACCGGACCGAACAGCCACACATTGCCGAATACCAGCTTCATTCCAAATCCGGCGTAGGGCGCCAGTTCTGTGAACATCGCCGATACCTCCGGCAGCAGCTTTTTCCGGAAGGGGGAATGCGTCTCCACCTCATTGACAAAAGCGGATAATCTGGCAATGGGCGTTCCCTTCGACGGTGCGCTGGCATGTCCGCCGTTGCTCCGTGCGGTGAACTTCACATCTGCCTTGCCCTTTTCAAATACGCCTACCATGGCAAAATTGCCATGAATGCCGCCGATGGGTTCGGTGATGATCGCACCGCCCTCATCGCATACCAGGAACAGCTCGATCCCTCTGCGCTGCAGCTCCGCAACAATCTTCGGCGCACCGTCACCGCCCCACTCTTCCGTGCAGGAGCTTGCCAGGTAGACATCGGTGGGCGGAACGAACCCTTCCGACAGGAGTTCCTCCACCGCCTGGAAAAATGCCATTACAGAGGCCTTGGTATCGGATGCGCCTCTGCCCCATACTTTTCCTTCTGCGATATCTCCTGAAAAAGGTGCATGAACCCATTCACCTTCCGCCGGCACCACATCCTGGTGGCTCATGAGCAGGATCGGTTTTTCAGAGCTTTTTCCTTTCCAGTAAAATAACAGATTCCCATCGATCTCTGTCTTCTCCAGCTTCTCATGTACCAGAGGGAACAGTTCCTCCAGCACTTTATGGAAGCCTAAGAATTTCTCCACCTCTGCCACGTTGGCATAGGAGGTGGTGTCATATTGGATCATTTTCGACAGCTTCTGTGCCAGTGCCAGTGCTTCCTCCTCCGGTTCGTCTGCCACATAAGTCGAAGTCTTCGACGGCATCAATAAGGTATGGAGCACTGCGATCAACAGTAACAATACGATCACAGCCAACACTGCAAGAAGTATCAAACCTATGTATTTCATATCTGTCCTCTTTTCTTAATTATTCTTCTGTCGTTTTCTGTGTATTCTTTTTCCGGAACAGCAGATATGCCACACCGATGGCAATCGCGCCGGAAGGAACGATCATAAAGCTGGTAGATCCGATCAGGGACGGTACCAGAATGAATAACAGGCTCATGAGGATCAGCGGCAATGCAGCGATCTTCATATTTTTCCGGTAATATTTGTACGCCATGGCACCGAACAGCGCCGGAACCACATTTTCAAAAGCCGGCTGCAATACTTCGCTCTGTAGCACGGGCTGCAGCGGCACCATCAATAACACGCCCAGCGCCAGGACGAGGATCGTCACCAGAGAAGATGTGGCAATGGAGATCGTGGAGATGATCTCATTTTCCGGGGTTCCTGTTTTCGCTCCTACCATGTCTCTCGCATTGACCGCGCAGGGGATCTTCATATTGATCAGGTTACCGGTGATAAATGCCAGGTATCCGCCGCCGGCTCCCAGCATCGGTGTGTAGATCAAAAACTCTGCGATGCTGCTGACCAGCCATACGATTCCCACAGAGAGGAACCCCTTGCCGACAGCCCCCAGATCCGGATACGCACCTAAAAGCTTACCGATGAGAAACGGTGCTCCCACCAACATCACCAGCGTAATGATACTCACAGTCCGCCCGATGACATGTGTTTTCTTTGTGTAGGCCTGCCAGGTATCCGGAGTCTGCCCGGTCTGTTCCTTTGTTGCTTCTCCACTATTCAGTTCTGTATTATCTATTGTCATGCTATCCGCTTTCATGTTATCTGTTCTCGTACTATCTGCTTTCATACTATCTGCCTTCATGCTATCTGTTCTCATATTGATATTCCTTTCCGTTTCGGAGATACGCTACCCGGTACTATGTAGGTTGTTCTGTCAGTCGTTACAGCAACCCCACCAGCACCGCTGCCGTCATACCGATGATCATGCTTCCGGCAATGGAAAAGCTGTCCACCCAGGCTTTTCCTTTTTTCTCAATGAGGTATACAAACCCTGCCATCACCAGTGCCGATACCGCCATTACCACTAACGGAATGTAATCTCCGTGAAACGTAAACAATCCGTTCTCCGATATAAAACCGCCAAGATATCTTCCGATGTAGGTGCTGACCAGTCCGATGAACATGGCAGTCATTGCCATATCTCCGAAACCAGGCTTGCCGGATTTTTTATTCGAGGTCAGCTTCTGTGTATATTTTTTATTCAGGAAAATGGACAATGCCATGCCCCAGATAATGCAGATGCTCATGAGCAGTGCGATCGTGGAAAATGCCTGCGGTGTCATTTCCGCAGCAGACAATGTGCTCATTCCCACCTGCTCCGCTGCTGCCTGCGCCACCTGGGTCTCATAATGCAGTGCACCGATCACGGACAATCGAAGCCACGGCCAGGGTGTTCCCAGACTTCCCGACAAGGCGATGACACCCAGCAGGATTCCCACACTGGGCAACAGGGAAAAGGTCGCACTGGAGATGATCGTACGCTTCATTTTCGTGGTATCCATACCGAGTGCCTGCCCGGCGCGGTATGCCCTCACCAGAAAAATCACACAGACCACCGCCACAAAAGCAATGATACCTCCACAGATCAGGTACATCGGTACACTGTTTAACTGGCTTAAGATTGACATGTCTCTTCCTCCTTCAGAATCTCTCTGATTTTATCTTCCTGTAAATGCTCTCCGATGACGATCAGCACCTCCTGCCCCACTGCGACAGACTGCATCGTATGACTGTCCGGTGTAGCATTCAATTCCATCCATTGTCCTGCTCCGTTTTTCACAAAGCCCTTGATACGGAATACTTCTCCGCAGGACTTGTCGGCAAACAGTCTGGGCACCGCCCGTTCCAAAGCCTCCGGCTTAATCTTCTCTTCCATGAAAAATAAAGAGTCGAAGCTCTGTCCATTCTCTAAATCCATCTTGCGGTAACTTTCCAGACAATAACCGCATTGGGATACTTCCTCTAAATCTTCTTTTGTCAGATCCGTGAGATTTTTCTGTAAGATGTCCTTCTTAGTGTCGATTCTCCGGTCACAGCGGATCTGTTCCAGTGCCCGGTTGAGATGTGCCACCGTGTCCTCACACTGTTCCCTGGTGGCTGCATCCGCATTGCTCAGGATCACTTTTCCGGCATTGGCAGCCTCCGATGCCAGCAGATAGTCCGCCTGCTGTGAGAGATTATTCTCCAATCTTGCATCCAGTATGGCGATGACATTGCCGATCTCATACCACTGGTCCAGTGGCTCCTCCCGAAGTACATCAAAAAACTCATCTACATCATAGATTCCCGACGGCTCCACCAGCACCCTGTCATAACCACACATTCGCATGGAGATCAGCTTCGTACGGAAACGTCTCCTGTGGCTCTCCGCATCGCATCCTCCGGCGATCATCTCCAGTTCGCACTGATCTCCCCTGAGTTCGTGGAGCATCAGCATATCCACGTTGATGGCACCGAAATCATTTTCCAGAATACCGATATGCAGTCCCTGATCCATCAGATATTCCGCATATTTTTTCAAAAAAGTAGTCTTTCCGGATCCCAGGAAACCTGTGATCAGATCGATCGTTACCATATATTGTCTTTCCTCTCTGTTTCATTGATTTGCATAGTGATCACTTCTATAATTCTTTCTCATAACACCAGTAGGAATGCCCGAAAAGCTCACATTCCCCTGCTGTGGTAAAATGCAATTTTTCATAAGAGCGTAACGCTTTCACATTGTCCTTTGCCACTAAAATGTGTGCCGCCTTATAACCCTGTGATTTCAATTCCGCCATAGCCTCCTGCAACAGGATCCTGGCAATGCCACGATTCTGATATTCTACCGCCACTCCCAGTCTGGACAGCTCTGCCACCGGGGTAAGGTCCTCTGACCAACAGGACAGTGCCTCCACTTCCGGGTCATCGTCTATGGAAATTGTGCCTATTAATCGTTCTCTCTCATCAGGTTCCGGCATTCTCTCATACAGACAAAACAATGCATTTCTTGACAGGTCAAATTCCACTTCCCGTTCTGTGGGATAATTTTCTGTCCAGACACAATACTCGGTTCCGATCAGTGAACGGTATAACTGCAGGATTTCTTCTGCTTCTTCTCTACGTGCCCTGCGAAATTCCATGTTGCCGTTCATGCTGTCTTATCCTCTCTCATCTTTTTCATAATCTGCAATTTTGCATCCTTTTTTGTTTCCTGTATTTTCGTGCTTCCATATGTTGTGCAGATATCATTCTATTTACATCTTCAACGTCTTCAGATATTCCTTCTGTTCCGGTGTTATACGGTAGCTTTCCCGTGCTTTCTGAATCGTCTTATTGTGTGTCCAGGTATCCAACCGTTGATCCTCTATATAACCGATTGTGGCATCCCATTGCTTTGCCAGTGCCGTGGCATAGAACCACGCGATCATCATGTTCACATAATATTCCTCGGAATGTACCGTTGCCGGGATCTCCAGATATTCCACCCGGAAATCTTCATCCAGGAAATGTGTCATCAGCATTTCCATTCCAAAGCGGCAGGTATAGGGGTGGTCCGAAGCTGTCCATTCTCTTATTTTGTCTATGAGTTTGTCTTTATTTTTGCGAAACACCTTTGGGGAAAAAATATCACACACCGCCCAGTTATCCACATAAGGCAGGAAGCGCTCCACTTCTTTTACACAAACCTCGTAATCTTTGATCTCCGCCACCAGCAGCGCATGCAAAATATTTTCATCATAATAAGTGTGCGGCAGCTGCTTCAGAAACTCTACGCTCTCCGGATCCTTTCCATACTCCTTCGCAAGCTTACGAATTGCGGGAATACGGACTCCGATAATCGTCTCCACAGGAATCGTCGGGATTAATTTGCTCTGGAAATCACGGTAACCTTTATCTTGCAATTGAAATAATAATTCCTGTGCTTTCATACAATTTTCTCCTCAAAATGCCTGCTTTCTGTTTATTGTACCACAAGCATAGAAGATATGCAAAACAGTCATGGATGGAAATTGAGAGTGATGCGGCGAACGCCCGCCTGTGCCCTTCTTCCGCCTCAGCGTGGGCACAGGAGATAGGAACAAGCTAGTCTGTACCCTTCTTCCGCCTCAACGTGAATAGTTTGTGGGTATACCCTGTCAATGTTTCCTTGGTTTTAATAACTGGTAATCCATCTTTTTCTGAACATAATTCCTTATAAGTCTCTATAGATAATAATGGAACCCTAATAATAAACGTCTTTCCTACTTCATATGGCATCATATCAATTCCTCCTAATTTGCTTTTACTTTATTTCGTAACTCTTTTATTACTCCGACACTTGAATCAAATACTTAAAAGTTCTATTACCAAAACATAATAATCTTTTTCACATAACGTTATATATTTATTATTTTTTGTATTATATACTTTACATTTTGTTTGATATATCCTATAATACATATAGGAAGGAGGCTATATAAATGAAAAATATGCGTCTTAAATTAGCACGCGTTGAGATGAATCTTTCTCAAGAAGAACTGGCTGCCAAAGTTAATGTTACACGCCCTACTATCAACTTACTAGAAGGCGGAAAGTTTAATCCCAGTCTTCAGCTTTGTATTCGGATATGTAAAGTACTTAACAAAACATTAAACGATTTATTTTGGGAGGAGGACAACTTATGAAAACCACCATTCACTGTGATGAAAGGATCACAAATATTCGGCACACAATTTATGTTAAACTTTTTTGGGGTATAATTATAGCAAATGAACTTACTTATCTACTAGATTATTTTTTTAAAACAAGCTTAAACGGTTGGGTTATTCCATTAGCGCCTGATGTGTTAATCATTTGGATGTCAATAAAAGGAGTTCTTTTTAATGGAACCCAACATTTTCCACACTGGTGTTGGCTATTTGCACTATGCTATTCTAGTTTAAATACTATTATCGTTTTTGTTGAGAGTTTCCAAATTGATACTGTTTTCTATCTTGAACAGATTAATCAAAGAATTATTGTCTCCTTAATATTTCTAACTGTTTATTTCCTTGGAGTATTGTTATTTTTTTACATTTCTTATCGTATTGCTATAAGAAAAATTAAAAAACTTTCTACTGACATCTAATTATGTAAAATTAAATGATTATCAATCCCACATGGGAAGCTTGTTTTGTTGCTGATACCCACGCTATGAAAAGTTCGAGGGTATGGGAAGCTTATTTTGTTGCTGATACCCAAAATGTGAAAACCGGAAGGTATAACAAGGGAACACTATATTCTAAAATGTTCGTCGTGGGTGTCCTGTATTTTGGGTCTATACAGAAAAAATGAGTTGTGAGATACTAAAATTGCTACAAATAACGCATAAAAAGATGAATATGGGTCTATAGGGAAAAAACCGGCTCTGAGGTACTCATTTTGAAGAAATTGAGTATCTGGCAGGCAAATTTTTAGCTATAGGCCCATATTGTTTAGTTTTTGTTTTTTTACCTGTCCCCAAAAGTACCTACAGGGAAATTTATCTTCTATAGACCCATGAAGGTTTTCAAGAAATCAGTAGCCCCGGCTGGGTATAAGAATAAGCAGTGCCGCGTTTCTTATACCCTGCCAAGGGCTACGGGGATTAGATACAATTTTCTTCGCTAACTCTCAATTTACAACACCTTAGATCCGTTCACGGTCAGCTTAAAGGATGCCTCCAACACTTCCGCTGCGCGCTTACACATCATCATACGTCCAAGGAATATCTCAAAATACTCATACATGCTGCAGATCTTCGGATCAATCTTCAGATTCAGTGAAATCACTCTCTTCTCCACATTGATCTTAAGCTTTGTATCCGTAACCGCATAATTGACGCGGTCATGTTTATCGAAGGTTGCCTTATTCTTCTCCCGGACTCTGCTCCTGCGGACATCTGTCTTGTCTGCAATGATCAGCGCCGCTGAGATGGGATCTGTGGCACCTCCTGTAGATTCGTCATGCAATCCGATAGCGGACACGATCTGCACCCGGTCCCGAATGCGCCTCCGAATGATCGGTGAATCCCATGGCTCCCAGATTCGCATTTCCCTTTTTAATAAATGCCAGTACTTCTTCATTTTTTCTAATTTCACTATATGTCATTCTTCTACTTCTTTCCTTCCATCATGTATTAATTCCCGTGTCTTTATATACATCTTATTTCGTGTTCATTGTACCATACGCTCACAGCTTCGTGCTATGATACTCTATATCCTGTTTCGCAGTTGCTTTTTTCTCCAAGGCGCATTATATGTTACCAAAACTGTTGCAGCAACACTATCTTGGGCAGGTAAACAACATGTAATATCTGTGTAAACAAGCCGGATATAAGCTGACAGCTATTCACATTTTCTTCTTTTCAGTTTTCACCGGTAGGAGTATAATAAAACACAGAAAATATTTGGAGATTTTGTTCCAGAGAGGAGACCACAATGAAATTAAAAGAATTACAGGATGCTATGATCGCTGCCATGAAGGCAAAGGATAAATTCAGAAAGGATGCCATCTCCGCACTGGTATCCGCTGTAAAGAAAAAAGGAATCGACAACGGCTGCCGTGACAATATTCCCGATGAGATGGCCAACGAAGCTATCTTAAAAGAGATCAAATCCGTGAAGGAACAGATCGATACCTGCCCCGCAGACCGTACCGAACTGCTGGAGGAATACAAGAAGCGCTATGAGATAATGAGCGAATTTGCTCCCAAGATGCTCTCCGCTGAGGAAGTCAAGGCAATTCTGGAAGAGAAATTCGCAGAGGTTCTGGCTACGAAAAATAAGGGGCAGATCATGAAGGCTGTTATGGGCGAACTGAAGGGCAAGGCTGACGGCAAGGTCATCAATCAGGTCGTTGCTGAACTGACCAAATAATATGTGCGGTGCATATCAGCGATTTTGAAATCCATCAACATGCGGCTTCCGGGGGATCTCCGAAAGCCGCTTTTGTTCCTACTTCGCCTGTAGCTTCACTATTTCCTGTTTTCCATGAACCGCAGCTATGCTAACTACGCCTTCAGCTGTCATTGCAGCTGCCACAGCAGATATACTACGATTTGTCTGTTTCTATCGAAATCTTTTTTTCATAAAGAGCATTTTTCTCAAGTATTTCCCGGAATGCTGTCGAATTTTCTCCCAGTGCCAGCCCCTTGATCTCCATGTATTCGTCATAATCATAGAGGTACACTGTGATCTCGGATATATCGTATCCGCTGACCGCCAGCTCGTTGGTATTGTTTCCTGCGTATGTCAGTTTTCTTCCATCTTTATCCAACACTACGGTCACAACAAGATGATCTTCCGGGAAAATGTCATATACCGTAAGCTCCACCGGAGAGACTTCGATTCTGTCCAGCCCGAAGCCCGCTGCATTCGTTTCGCCTATCTCTATGACCTGCATTTCCTTATCGCTCTGGGAGACTGAAAGCTCCGGGAATTTCCAGCTTCCGTGTACTGTCTCCTTGGAATCCCCCTTCGGATATAGGAAAAAATACGGGATTTCCAGTTGCAGTGTCATGTCTTCCGGAATCTGTTCATAGTATCCCTGATCCCCTGTCTGGATCGATTTGTAATCGATACGGATCAGTCCCAGAAAAGTATGTTTATCCACAAGTTGCCCCACAAGCGCCCTGCCCCCGTGTACCGGATCGCCGCTTCGGAAAGAATACTCCTCCAGCGTTGCGATCATGATCTGGCTTTTTCCGTCACTATTCGCTGACATCTCCGGAAATCCTTCCTCGCTCTCCATTTTTACCCCCAGGAAAATTGCCTGGTTTGTGGCATAATAATCCGTCAAGGTAATGGTGTAGCCCTGATCCGATACCTGATACTGCGCCGGTTCTGTAGCTTCCACACTGGTTTCCGTACTCTGGATCCCAGTGGCTCCGGTATTGTTGTCCCCAGCCTCTTCTCTCTCCCCGGCATTGTATGTTCCTTGCCCTGTTGGTACCAGCGTTACAATTTCTTCTGTCGGAATCTCCTGAAACCCCAGCAATTCCTGTACCCGTTCTATCACGCTGCCGATCAGAGGCAGTTCTTTTGCTAAGACCGGATTTGCCGCACAGAATCCAATAGCTACAACAATCGCTGCAGCAGCAGCCCCCGTCTGCACGAACTTTCTTTTTCGCCTCTGTCTTTTTTTCTTTTCTGATGTTTCTCTGATAATTCCGTATGCTTCCTCTATTTTTCTGTCAATCAACGGACTGTTTGCCATGGCAATTCTCCTTTCCTACACCCATCTGCGATCTCAGTTGTTCTCTGCCCCGGTGAATTTTACTCTTCACCGTATTTTCTTTCATATGGAGCAGCTGTGCGATCTCTCCTATGGAAAACTGTTCCCCATAATACATCTGGAAGATCAGCCGGCTGTCCTTCGGCAGAGTTTTCAACAGATCATTGAATTCCAGATCCGTACTGAAATCATAGAACTGTGAAGCTTCCTCCGCCTCGTTCATGGGAACCGTCCGACTCCTGTGCCGTCTCATTGCAATACATTGGTTGATCAGAATACGAATCAGCCAGGTTCTGAAATATTCAGCTCTTCGTAAGGTATCCAGCTTTTCAAAAGCTGAAAGTATGGTCTCCTGCATGGCATCGGCAACATCCTCTTCGTTCCCCAGATAAGCGAACGCGATCCGTATCATGCTCTGCCTGTTCTGTTCCATCAGAGCAATGAATGCTTCCGCGTCTCCTTTTTTCGCTTTTTTCACCAGTTTCTCCATGGTTCCTCCCGTTCTTCATCCGGCCGGATGCCTTGCAAGGTATTTTGTGTTCACATACATTAGATAAGCATATCGTATTTTCGGTTGCAGAAAAATAAATTTTTTCCATAAAAGTTTTTTCATAAAATAATAAACAGCTTCCGAAGTTTCCTTCGAAAGCTGTTCTTAAAGCTATTTGAACTATTCCACTACTACCGTACCGTCTTCTTTTACGGTAATATTCATGTCATCCTTCACATATTCCAGGAACTCTTCCCCCAGGCTGTCAATAACAGGCATCTGCACATTGTCAAGCCACACATCTGCCAAAATAGCTCCGGCTGCTGCCAGGGAATCAATAGGTTCGGAAAACAGCATACATGCCGGCTGTCTGTTCATGGAGCAGGCACAGTAAAGTACCAGTCCGCCGGTGGTAGATCCTATGGTCGTCGGCAGGCACAGGGCTTTGCCCGCCATCTGTTTACCATAGAGGTCGGGATTATTCTGATCTCCGCAGGTTGCTTTTTTATCACCGAACTGTAATGCCTTCTGGAAAGATGCCAGTGTGTTCAGACCCCCGTGAGATACCAGTGCCTTGGCTGTTACAGTTCCGGAGGCTACGATTCTTCCTTTAAATTCTTTCATCTGTCCGCTCCTCCCTTCGTAATCTGCTCTAAGATCTCAGCATCGGTATAATATCTTGCGCTGGTATAGGTACGCAGCTTGTTGCTGGATGTGATGACCGGCATCTTCTCGCTGAGAGGATTATTCATATACATTAACGGGCAGATATAGGAAGTAATGACTCCCGTTGCTTTTAATGTCTCCGCATAAGGGGTCTCCTGAAACTTTTTCAGTACCGCAGGTGCCGCTGTGAATACGGTAGGAATACACACTCTGGTTCTACCGGCTTCTTTCAGGCTCTGAGAGACTTTTTCCGTCCAGTCGATGAGCTGCTGTAAACTCATATGGGGACATCCCATGAAACACAGCTTCGGCTTGGCATCCTTCTTTTTCCAGATCACCGGATAGCTCTCATAGACCCTCTGAAGTTCCGCATCATCTACCACGTAGACTTTTGCATCCTCCGTAATCAGATCTTTTCCGTATTTTACAGCCTCCGGAGTGATATTTTCCACATGGTACAGACCTACCGCACCGTTGGAAGCAGTCGCTGCGCCGAAGTCTTTCAGATAGGTCTTTGCTGCATCATCCAGTTCACCGCCCAGCCACTTGTCCAGTCCTACGATATAGGGAACATCCGCCATCACTTTCATACCGATGGCAGATCCAAGCAGCTGTGCTTCCGGCTTTTTCGTGGTCTCGATCTTCACGATCCAGGTGGCTTTTCTGCCTTCATCCGTCAACAGGCCAAAACGGGGCACATAGCCTACTACCGAGCCCATGAGGTCAATGATACCGGAGTTACGATTGCATCTTGCTCCCAATACGGAGTTGGCATAAACCACTGCGGAAGACTCAGACCAGGACAGCACCTCTCCCATGGCCGGGGTATTTCCCACTTCATCCATGTAACAGGTGCAGGTGTAAGCATCCTTTTCCATGATACCCAGCTGTGTCAGCTGTTTCTCGTAATCATCCTGCTTGGAGTACATGAAATTCTTGAACACAAAATCCTGTAAAAAAGAACTGGGCACATTGGGATCCAGTGGTCTCGGATCGGCGGAAAATTTCTGTTTGGATACATTGCCGGATTCGATCAGCTGATTCATCAGTTCATACACCGGTGCCAGTGCTTTTAATCCGAAAGAGGTTACCAGATGGTTGTATTTACTGGTCACAGGCACCATACCGTCCGCACCGAACAGCTCGCCGTAGCGCACCAGCGTCTGCATGACCTTCGCCAGGGTCGCTCCCTGTTTTCCATCATATATTTCCTGTTGTTCTTTTGTTAAGTTCATTGATTTCCCTCCTTTAAATCTTCATGGCAACTTCATAAGCGCGCCATACGACACTTCGCAGATTGCCTACACCGTCACAGTCACCTACCAGGCTGACATTGCTGCCCTTCGGTGCCAGTGGATTGGGAATGTATCCTGCGGAGCTGATCACACTGTCACAGGGAATTGTGATCTCTTTTCCGGAAGCATCTTTACATACGATGCTGTCATCCTTTACTTCCTGCAGCGTAGTTTCCAGATATACGGGCACTTTCTTCCAGGCGAACCACTCTCTCAGATAAGAGCTGTTGGCCAGGCATACTCCGGTCTGGGCGATGAGATCGTTTTTCATCTCTACGATTACAGGCTGTTTGCCCTGCAGCGCCAGTTCATAAGCAATCTCACAGCCGGTGAGTCCGCCGCCGATGACGGCAACCTTTTCTCCTACGGGAGTACCGGTAAGATATTCGCATGCCTCAACCATCTTCTCATGACCGGGCACTTTTTTCAGTACTCTGGGCACTGCTCCGGTAGCGATGATCACGGGAGCACCGGCAAACGAGGCGATACTCTCCACTTTTTCATTGTAATGGATCTCGATCCCCAGGTCTGTCATCTGCTTCCGATACCAGGTCAGAAGATCCCGCAGTTTTCCCTTGTAGCTTTCCGCACTGGCAGCAATAAAGGTTCCGCCCAGGTGATCTGTCTGCTCGTGAATCACCGGCTCGTGTCCCCGCAGCTTCAGTACTCTGGCAGCCTCCATGCCGCCGATACCGCCGCCGATAATATGTACTTTCTTCGGGCTGGTGGTGGGTACGATCTTGTGCTTCTCCCACTGCATGGTCTCGGCATTTACCGCACAGCGTGCCAGATGCAGGGAATCAGATAATGCCTGATCATTGGGAACTCCCTTATAGTGACACATGTTGAAGCAGCCGTTGTGGCACAAAATACAGGGACGGATGTCGTCCTCCTTATCATTCATCAGCTTGGTCACCCATTCCTGGTCTGCCAGGAACTGTCTGGCGAATCCGGCACCATCGATTCTTCCGTCTGCAATAGCAGCCGCAGCCGTCTCCGGATCCATACGTCCGGCGCATACCACAGGGATATCCACGAATTTACGGATATGCGCCACATCCTCCAGATTGCAGTTCTCCGGCATATAGATAGGGGGATGTGCCCAGTACCAGGCATCGTAAGTGCCGTTATCGCAGTTTAACATATCGTAACCGGCATCCTGCAGATACTTCGCTGCTTTTTCGGATTCTGCCATATCACGGCCTGCTTCTGTGAAGCTTTCTCCGGGAAGTGCTCCCTCACGGAAGCCCTTGGTCTTGGATTCCACACTGTACCGAAGAGACACAGGGAAATCCTGTCCGCAGACTTTTTTAATCTCTTTTACAATCTCTACTGCAAAACGATATCTGTTCTCAAAAGATCCACCATATTCATCGGTTCGCTGATTCACATATTTTAAAGTAAACTGATCCAGCAGATAGCCTTCATGTACCGCATGGATCTCCACACCGTCCACCCCGGCATCCTTTAATAATTTTGCAGTCTTGCCGAATGCGGTGATGAACTCCTGAATCTCCTCCACGGTCATCTCCCTGGAAGGAACTTTATCTGACCAACGGTTCGGAGACGGGCTGGGTGCGGCTGTAATCTTGTCCAGATCCATAAAAGGCTTCGCCAATACCCGCAATGCCTTATTCGTGTACAGGGTCTCCATCATTTCACTGATGGTAAACGATCTGCCGAATCCTGCCGTCAACTGTACGAACAGCTTTGCTCCCGTCTTGTGGAACTTTGGCATCCACTTTGCCAGATCCTCATACATTTTTTTCTTCTTATACAGCCACTGTCCGTACATGGGATTGTATACCGGCTGACATCCCGGAAGCACCAGACCGCAATTATTTTTCGCTACCTCCAGAATAAATTTCGCACCATCCTTGTCAAAATGGTTCACTTCCATCCATCCCAACAGGTTTGTGCCACCCATGGATGTCAAAACAATGCGGTTCTTAATCTCGCAGTTTCCGATCTTCCACGGCGTAAACAACGGTTCCAACTGTTGTTTCATTGTAACTCCTCCTTTGCCTTCTCTCTTCTCATTTGCGTACCCCTATATGTATTTTTATTATAACATGCCGCCTTGCCGGCAGTAAAAATATTTCTTATTGATTATTCTGCAAAATAGGTCGCATTTTGTTGTTGCATCAACAACTTTTTTTTATTTTAACAGACTATATGTCACTTGTCTACTCTGTCTTCCACAGGTCTCCCCATACGGAATCACACAAATTGACACAGTATTCTCTGGAAAACTCCGGATCCTGCGAAACGATCTCATTTTCCTCTGCCAGTTCTTCCGGATAATCCTCCAGAAAATATGTTGTCACACCTTCGGGACCGGAAACCACATGACTGATCATCGGTTTCACCCCATAATCTGCAATCTCCACCTCTCCATTATCATTCTTCGTAAGTGTTACCTCGGCCATGCCGCCTACCATACGGTTAGCGACACCCTCTCCCGTTCCGGATGTCCAGTTCACGAAATTGCCCAGGGAATAATAGACCAGCATTTCATGCTCGCTCGCTTCATCTGTCACCCATTCTATGGGTTCAATGACATGCGGGTGGGTACCCAGGATCAAATCCGCACCGTTTTCCGCAAATATCTTGGTCCATTTCTCCTGGGAAGCATCTGACGTCAGCCTGTACTCCGTTCCCCAGTGCGGACATACGATGGTGAAGTCCGCCAGTTCCTCTGCCCTCTGAATATCTGCCGCCACCTGTTCCTCATTCAAAAGATCCACCGCATAGGGCATATCCGCCGGCAGAGAAATTCCGTTGGTTCCGTAAGTGTAGTTCAGGACTGCAATCCGCATGTCTCCCAGCTCAATGATCGCCGGATCTGCGCCACAGGAAGTGGAGGTATCCGCAGTATCATGAATACCCAGGACAGTGATCTGTGGGTATTCGTCTCTCCAGTACTCTGCACAGTTTACCAGCCCCGCACGCCCCTTGTCCATGGCATGGTTTGTGGCATGACAGATGACATCGAATCCTGCTCCCACCAGTGAATCGCAGAGACTGTAATCCGCATTGAAACAGGGATACCCGGAGATTCCAAGATCCGCACCGCCTATGATCACCTCCTGGTTCACCAGGGCAAGATCTGCCGCCGCGATCTCCTCTTTTGTGTGGGAAAACAGCGAATCATAATCGTAACTTCCATCCGGCTGCAGACAGCTTTCCTCCACCGGAGCGTGAAGCAGTACATCCCCTACCATGATGATCTTGTACTCCGGCGCGGCTTCCGGTGGTTGGTCGGAAGATGGCTGGATTGCATCCTGCGTTTCTGTTTCTATTACTTCTGTTTCTATTGCTTCTGTTTCTATTGCAATAGTTCCTGTGGTACTGGCAATATTTTCATCTGTTACTGTATTGTCCTCAGACATCATCTCATTCTTCGCACAGCCGATCAATAAAAAAATGTTCCATATACAAATATAAAACATTATTGTTTTTCTTAAAGTCAAAAATCTTCTATCTGCCATTTTCTGCCATTTCTCTATCTTTTCACTGATTTTTCTGTATTTTATTCACTTCTTATATGTCCCATTATAACATACATATTTCTTTTATCAAAAATAGCATTTCAAAATATTATCAGCAAATATTATCAGAGGCTGTTTGATTATACAGGATTGATTCACATCCTTTTTCGGACATCATTTATGTCCTAAATATTTGACTGATGAGATTTTCCACACTCATTGTATTTAGACTGTATTTTTCTGATTCAAATGTATATATAATGTCTCTACCTTGTATAAACCCATTCTTGGAGTAAATTTGGAATTGCCGGTGCCACTAAAATATATTCCAACCATTTATATCACAAACTTTCCATTTTATATCGTAGTTTTCTTCTATATTTCATACTTTCTAACTATAACATCTACAAAAAACGACTACAACTAACAAAAAACAGCCTCGTCACACTGTAACGAAGCTGTTCTCTTCATCCTTTACTCAACCATCTGCAAATAAATCCACATTGCGGGTTGATTTTCTTTTATCCATTCCATATCATGTTGCTCTAATACTTCTACAGCACCCTTTGCCCATTCATCGAAGTACTCTTGTCCAGTTTCTGCATATAATCGAAGCTTTGCTTCTGGGGCCAAATCATCTAAAAGTATCTTCATCAATTGACCACGCAATCCCTTCTGTTCTCCTTCCATAAATTTATGAAAGATATAGTTTAAACTGTATTGTCCATAATACATAAGTTCTCTGTATTCCAAAGAATGTGCATCAATATAATCTGCCGGATTCGATGCGGTTGCCGGAGATGCTTCCATTTTGTCAAATAATTCTTCTATAACGGCTTCCGTATCTACCTGATAATACTGAACCGCTCTACTATAACACTCTTGTATTTGAGCCACCACATATTTCTGCGTATCCAGAGCATCTTCTTCAATTTCATCCGGAAATTTGTCCCTAATATCCGATACATAATAACTTCCATCTCTGGGAACCCAAAAATCAGTCACCGTATATGTATTATCTGACACTTCAAAAGTGATGACCACCGGCATATGGCTTCCACCGACTTGATTTAACTTACCTTCCGAATAAGAAAATGACTGTTCCAATGCCATTCCGTATACCATTATTAACTCTTTCGAAACATTCCCATCAGCAATAGGCACTCCGCATAATTCCTCACTATGGAACTCCACAAAGCTGGCACAATGATAGGCACCATCCGGATAATCGGATGCAGTATGTTCAACAATAGCGTTTAATATGGCTGTATCCAAGGAATCCGTCTTGTCCACCATATTATCTATTTCCATTGTTCCCGGTACCTCAATTGCCAGTGCACTTTCGCTAGTCTGAAAATCTATCTTCATTGCGTAAAATCCGGATTTTCCATAGACATAAATGAAATATATTGCCTCATCACGATGATCGCCCCGGACAGCAACCTCCAACTCAAACTTTCCCTGTGCATTACGTTCCAGCTCATAAGTTTCTTTTTCTACAATAACTCCGTCCGATGTGTACTTATGATACTCCTCATTAACGGCCAAAACATTTGTATCTGTACCACCATCCACGGTAAATACCAGCTTTCCGGAATGATTTATCGGATTTGGATATAATTCATCATATTTCACTTCGTCACTATTTAGATAATATGTCGGCTCAATGTACGCATTGCAGTCCTCACTAATGGCATTGCAACTTAGGATGTCTGTACGTTCCAAACGAAACAACCATCGGATATAAGAACCTTCCTCCAACACTTCCGTACTATTATCTGCGTCATACCCATAAGTCAGATATACACTTCCGTCTTTTGTCTGAAGGAAATAGTAAAACACATTATTCTCCACATCTATCCGCCACGCCTTATTTATTGTATTTCTAAATTTTGACCATGAATCATTTGAAATAGTAAAGCCGGACATATCGAAATAGTTATCAAAGTTTTCTGTTGTAATCTTTACTTCCTCAATTTTCCCGCTCTGCTGTACCCACTCCGTTGTGCCCTTATCATCCAATACATCACCTGACATGAGCATAGTATAATCCGATGTAAATTGATATCTGGGTGCCGTTTCAAGTGTATAGGCGAACGCATAATGGGATGCATCATTCATAATTTCTGCCACCCTGTAGCTATGACCAAAAGGTTCCGGTGCATACAAATTTTCTTCCTTTGGATTGGATATGCATATCACAATTCCAACAATGCATATCAAAATTGCCCCTATGGTAACCCAGAAAGTAGGTTTCTTCCACGCTGCCAGGTTTTTGATGCGTCCTTTGGTGTCCACCTCACCAAATGCAAGTGGCATTCCAAACATAATAGCATTATCTGTTGCTAAATTCAGTAAAGAAGCAGAATAATCTGCTCGTACATCTTCCCCAAGTTTTTTGACAACCGCCTCATCACAACTCATTTCCATGTCCTTGCTAAATAATAGAAAGGCTAGCCAAACCAATGGATTAAACCAATGGATGCAAAGGGCTACATAGGCAAGCAATTTAAAAATATGATCCCCTCTGCGAATATGATATTGCTCATGTTTTAGAATATACTCCTGTTCTTGTTCGCTTAATGAAGATAACAAATAGATACGCGGTCTGAATATGCCAAGTACAAAAGGAGTAGTAATGTAGTCCGCAACATAAATATTACCCCTTACCCGCACTGCTCCAACCAGACTCTTTCGTAACTTAACATAAGAAATCATGCTAACGCCTATCATAGCCACGATTCCAGCCAGCCATATATAGGTCGCAATGCTGACAGGCGCCTCCAAAGGATCTGCTACAAGCTGTTCCGCCCCTTGTGGCAACACATTATTTACAGCATTGTCCAATACCGGAACTGGTAATGTCACTTCTGGATTCTCTGTATGAACGATATTGTTCGGAATATATGCAACCTGACTCACACTATCAGTTGTTTCCACAATTGGGGTATCAAATAAACCCAATACCGATAAGGGAGTATTTATAGCGATAGGGCAAAGCAGACGAAACAGTACAACTGTCCATAACATATAGGAATATATCCTGGGTGCCCGTCTCAGCAGCACTCTGAGTATAAGCACCGTAACAATGATAACACTTGCCGTAAGACTCATATTCAAAATCTTAGGTAATAATTCGTACCAATCCATCTACTCACCTCCTCATACTATCTATCACCTTTTTCAGTTCCTCCACTTCCATATCCGATAACTTCTTTCTGGAACCGAATGCTGCCAAAAAAGCCGGTAATGAACCTTCAAAAGTGTCATTCACAAACTTTTCACTTTGGAGAGCATAAAACTCTTCCCTACTGATTAAGGAAGTAATCATTCGGTCCTTGTTTTGAAAAATTCCTCTTTCACATAACCTTTTTAAAATGGTTAAAGTAGTCGTCCGCTTCCAATTCAATTCAGCTTCCGCGAGTTTCTCCAATTCTACTGGTCGCAATGGTTCATTATTCCATATGATATCTGCAAACTTGGACTCTACTGCTCCTAATCTTATTTCACTCATATGATCACCCCTTTTGTCTACTGTGTGTAGTCTTTTATTTATAGTCTACTATCAGTAGTCATTTTTGTCAACCAATTTTTACTTGTAGATACAACCACTTTATATGTAACATTCTATATGCGTGTTTCCTCGATGAATGCGGCATTCGCCGCATTCTCATAAGCATAAAAAAGCCCAGAAGCAAGCAAGCTTGCTCTGGACTTTTTTACACTTATTTAATGCTTCTCATTGCTAACGCACAATTACTCGATGATGGTAGCTACACGACCGGAACCAACGGTTCTACCACCTTCACGGATAGCGAAGGTAAGACCCTGCTCCATAGCGATAGGATGGATCAGTTCGATGGTCATCTCTACGTTATCACCAGGCATACACATCTCAACACCAGCGGGCAGTTCGCAAACGCCGGTAACGTCGGTGGTTCTGAAGTAGAACTGAGGACGATAGTTGTTGAAGAAAGGAGTATGACGTCCACCTTCATCCTTGGTCAGAACGTATACCTGAGCGGTAAACTTTCTGTGGCAGGTAACAGTACCGGGCTTAGCCAGAACCTGTCCTCTTTCGATTTCAGTTCTCTGGATACCACGAAGCAGAGCACCGATGTTATCACCAGCCTGTGCCTCATCCAGCATCTTACGGAACATTTCGATACCGGTTACAACAGTCTTCTTGGTCTCTTCCTTGATACCAACGATTTCAACTTCATCATTCAGATGCAGAACACCACGCTCTACACGACCGGTAGCAACGGTACCACGACCGGTAATGGTGAATACGTCCTCGACGGGCATCAGGAAAGGCTTATCAGTATCACGCTGAGGATCAGGGATATAAGAATCTACAGTATCCATCAGTTCCATGATCTTGTCGCCCCACTCGCTGCTGGGATCTTCCAGAGCCTTCAGAGCGGAACCCTTGATGATAGGGCAGTCATTGAAGTCGTACTCTTCCAGCTGCTCGGTTACTTCCATCTCAACCAGCTCGATCAGCTCGGGATCGTCAACCATATCACACTTGTTCAGGAATACGATGATGTAAGGAACGCCTACCTGACGGGACAGAAGGATGTGCTCCTTGGTCTGAGCCATAACACCATCAGTAGCAGCTACAACGAGGATAGCACCATCCATCTGTGCAGCACCGGTGATCATGTTCTTAACGTAGTCAGCATGGCCCGGGCAGTCAACGTGTGCATAGTGTCTCTTCTCGGTCTGGTACTCGATGTGAGCGGTAGAAATGGTGATACCACGCTCTCTCTCTTCGGGAGCCTTATCGATGTGATCGAAGTCAACCTTCTCGTTACCAGGTACTCTCTCGGAAAGAACCTTGGAGATTGCAGCGGTCAGGGTAGTTTTACCATGGTCAACGTGACCGATGGTACCAATGTTACAATGGGGCTTTGTTCTGTCAAATTTAGCTTTAGCCATTATTTAAGTCCTCCTTAAAATAATTAAACAGTTTCGTAGTTTTATTTTTTTAACTCGCTACCTCTGATTATATTAAATAATCAGAGGTTTTTCAAGTTATTTTTATTGATTTAGCGCTTATTTCGCCTTTGCAGCAAGAACCTTTTCCTGAACGTTCTTAGGAACGGGCTCATACTTTTCGAAGAACATGGAGTAGTTACCACGACCCTGGGTCTTGGAACGCAGGTCTGTGGAGTAACCGAACATCTCAGCAAGGGGAACGAAAGCCTTAACCATCTTACCACCGCCGATGTCTTCCATACCTTCTACACGACCACGACGGGAGTTCAGATCACCGATTACATCGCCCATGTATTCCTCGGGCATGGTAACCTCAACCTTCATGATCGGCTCAAGCAGTACAGGAGCTGCCTTCTGCATTGCTTCCTTGAATGCCATGGAACCTGCAATGTGGAATGCCATCTCGGAGGAGTCGACCTCATGATAGGATCCATCATATACATTCGCATGAACACCCAGTACAGGGAATCCACCCAAAATACCAGCCTGAGCTGCTTCCTGGATACCTTCACCTACTGCGGGGATGTATTCCTTAGGAATGGAACCACCGACTACAGTAGATTCGAATAACAGGGTAGGAGGATCGTTGATCAGAATGTTTGCCTTCGGATCGAAGTCAAACTTCTCACAGTTAGCCTCCAGGGGCTCAAACTTAACTTTACAATGTCCGTACTGTCCACGACCACCGGACTGCTTAGCGTACTTGGAATCCACTTCCACAGCCTTGGTGAACGCTTCCTTATATGCAACCTGAGGCGCACCTACGTTAGCTTCTACATGGAACTCACGAAGCAGACGGTCAACGATGATCTCCAGATGCAATTCACCCATACCGGCGATGATGGTCTGACCGGTCTCCTGATTGGTATGAGCACGGAAAGTAGGATCTTCTTCTGCCAGTTTTGCAAGAGCTTCACCCATCTTGCCCTGACCAGCTTTGGTCTTAGGCTCGATAGCCAGCTCGATAACGGGCTCAGGGAACTCCATGGACTCCAGGATTACAGGGTGCTGCTCATCACAGATGGTATCACCGGTAGTGGTGAACTTGAATCCAACTGCTGCAGCGATATCACCGGAGTAAACCTTTTCCAGCTCTGCACGCTTGTTCGCATGCATCTGCAGGATACGTCCTACACGTTCCTTCTTGTCCTTAGTAGCATTGAGTACATAAGAACCGGAATTCAGCGTACCGGAATATACACGGAAGTAAGCGAGCTTACCTACGAACGGGTCAGTCATGATCTTGAATGCAAGTGCAGCGAAAGGCTCTTCATCAGAGGACTTTCTCTCTACTTCATTACCGTCAAGGTCAACACCCTTAATAGCCGGCACATCCAGAGGAGAAGGCATATACTCAATAATAGCATCCAGGAGCTTCTGAACGCCCTTATTTCTGTAAGCAGTACCGCAACATACAGGAACGGCTCTGCACTCACAAGTAGCTTTTCTCAAAGCAGCCTTCATCTCTTCAACAGAAGGAATTTCACCTTCCAGATACATCATTGTCAGATCATCATCCAGCTCACAAACCTTTTCAATGAGCTCATCATGATATAAAGCAGCCTCATCAGCCATATCTCCAAGATCATCGGTAACAGTGATGTCATCACCCTTCTCATCGTTGTAGATATAAGCCTTCATCTCGAACAGATCAATGATTCCCTTGAACTCATCTTCCTTACCGATAGGCAACTGAAGGCAGATAGCGTTCTTACCAAGTCTGGTACGGATCTGATCTACTGCTGCGTAGAAATTAGCACCCAGGATATCCATCTTGTTGATGAATGCCATACGAGGTACATTGTAGGTGTCAGCCTGACGCCATACGTTCTCGGACTGAGGCTCTACACCACCCTTTGCACAGAAGACGCCGACAGCGCCATCCAGTACACGAAGGGAACGCTCAACCTCAACGGTGAAGTCTACGTGACCCGGGGTATCAATAATATTGATACGATGCTCCAGAGCACCGGGCATGGGTTTGGTCTCTTTTTCAAGAGTCCAGTGACAGGTAGTAGCTGCAGATGTAATGGTAATACCTCTCTCCTGCTCCTGAGCCATCCAGTCCATGGTAGCAGTACCTTCGTGAGTATCACCGATCTTATAGTTAACACCTGTGTAATACAGGATACGCTCGGTAGTAGTGGTCTTACCGGCATCGATATGAGCCATAATTCCGATATTTCTGGTTCTCTCTAACGGATATTCTCTTCCAGCCAAGTTTTTTCCCTCCTACTAGAATCTGTAATGAGCAAAAGCCTTGTTTGCCTCTGCCATCTTGTGCATGTCTTCTTTTCTCTTAACTGCAGATCCGGTATTGTTGGCTGCGTCAAGAATTTCGTTAGCAAGTCTGTCTTCCATGGTCTTCTCACTTCTCTTACGAGAGAACATGGTCAACCAACGAAGGCCCAGAGCCTGACGTCTCTCAGGTCTAACTTCGATAGGTACCTGATAGGTAGCACCACCGATACGTCTTGCTTTTACTTCCAGAACAGGCATGATGTTGTTCATAGCCTCTTCAAATACTTCCAGAGCAGGCTTGCCGCTCTTCTCTTCAACCTTAGCAAATGCTCCGTATACGATCTTCTGGGCTACACCCTTCTTGCCATCTAACATGATGTTGTTGACAAGCTTGGTAACCACTTTGTTGTTGTATAAAGGATCTGCTAATACATCTCTTTTCTGAATATGTCCTTTACGTGGCACGGTTCTTCCCTCCTTAACAAATTGTTTACGTTAGATCATAGGTACTCACATGTGTTTCCCCAAGTGTTCGCGCTGTTATATCTGTATCACAGAATTCCAACACTTTTCTTAGTTTCGTTTTTGTGGTACAAAGACGATGTCCGCATCGTCTCCAAAAATCCTTACGGATTTTCATCGAACTCTCGGTCCGACGTTCAAAACGCCCCGGATACTACTTATTTCTTAGCATCCTTAGGTCTCTTAGCGCCGTACTTGGAACGAGCCTGTTTTCTGTTAGCGACACCGGCGGTATCAAGGGTACCACGGATGATGTGGTATCTGGTACCGGGCAGGTCCTTAACACGACCACCACGGATCAAAACAACGCTGTGCTCCTGCAGATTGTGACCTTCACCGGGAATGTAGCTGGTAACTTCGATTCCGTTGGAAAGACGTACTCTGGCGATCTTTCTAAGAGCAGAGTTAGGCTTTTTAGGAGTTGCTGTCTTAACAGCAGTACATACACCACGCTTCTGGGGAGCAGAAACGTCTGTTGCTTTCTTGTGAAGAGAGTTGTAACCCTTCTGGAGAGCAGGTGCAGTAGACTTCTTAACAGAGGTCTGACGTCCTTTTCTTACTAACTGGTTAAATGTTGGCATTCTGTTTCACCTCTTTCTTAATAGTATAATAGACGCACCTTTTCTGGCACGCTTTAATAGTATACTTGTTCCAACTTCCGTTGTCAACTGGTTTTTCGTGAAATTTACAGGGTTTTTCACCACTTTTTCATATTATTATAACCAAAAGAGGAGCAGTACCGTTTCCAATACCGCTCCATGAAGTATTTCCCATAAATTTCCCCCTATACAGGGGCTGCTTATATAAGGAACCGCTACTGTATCTGTGGCAGATAGCGTTCCAGCGCATCCTGCCAGGAAGGAAGTCTCTCAAAACCGTTCTCTGTGAGCTTTTCCTTGCTCATGCGGCTGTTCTCCGGTCTCTTTGCCTTCGTGGGATACTCGGACGCCGGTACGGGAGCCACATCCACGTTCATGCCTGCCTTGCGGAAGATCTCGCAGGCAAATTCATACCAGTTACAGATACCTTCATTGGTCGCATGATAAATGCCGTATTTGTCGGTCAGCACCATGTCCACCAGAAGCCTTGCCAGATCATAAGTATAAGTAGGCGAACCAAACTGGTCATTCACCACCGTGAGATGATCATGGGTCTTACCCAGATTCAGCATGGTCTTGATGAAATTCTTACCGTTCACACCGAATACCCAGGAGATTCTTACGATAAAATACTTCTCCAGTGTATTCTGCACTGCCAGCTCGCCCTCGTATTTGGTCTGTCCGTATACGTTCAGAGGATGGCGCTCATCGTCGGGCTCCCAGGCTCTGGTACCTTCGCCGTCAAATACATAGTCCGTGCTGATATAGATCATCTTGCAGTCTAACTTTTTGCAGACATTGGCAATATTCTGTGTGCCGTCCGCGTTGACCCTGCGGCAGAGCTCCACGTTGTCTTCCGCTGCATCCACTGCAGTATAGGCTGCACAGTGGATCACAGCATCCGGTGCTACCTCACTGATCACTTTTTCCACACTGGCTGCATCCGTGATATCCATGTCCTGAATATCCACACCGACCGCCTCAATGCCGCGCTTTGTAAGTTCATTTACCACATCATATCCCAACTGACCCTTTACGCCTGTTACCAATACTTTCATAGAATGCCTTCCTTTTCTTTCTTAATGCTTATGGCACCGGTCTCCGGAACCACCACATACATAATTATAACATTACCGTCAGACATCAGCAACGAAATACTTCATTTTTGTATTGTATCGCAAAAAAATCCGGGGAACGCTCCCCGGACCTTTTTATATCAGTTCTATTTCAGCTCTATTTCATTTGTTTCAATTTAAACAGTCATATAGCTTTGCGCTGCCCGCCGGATATCCTCGACAATTCCTTCTGCCTTTTTATCCTCCAGTTCGGTTGCCTGCTTTCTAAGCTTCCACCAGTTCCAGCCGGGATGTGCATTTTCCTGCAATTCTATGATTCTTTTCTGGTATTTTCTGCATAATATAAAATAAATCACCAAGAGTAATAAAACACCAATGCCCAACATTCCGGCTATTGTGTCACCGTAATATCCACTCTTTACTGACTGTGCAAGCGGTGTCGCTTCATCTTCAATTTGTACGATTCGATAACCTGTCAAAATCACAGGTATGGAATATAACATGCCGCTCATCTCGACCGCCTCCGTTATTTCTTAGTCTCTATCTATAAAGACTACTTATCCATGAAAAACGGCTCACATTTTTCGATATTTTTTTCAGGAATTCCTACCGGTCTGCTTCCGGAAATTTTCATCGCGAAAATTTACTTATTATGGGAAATTCGCTATAATAGTGATATAGATTTTCACACAAAGGAGACTGTTATGCAAAAAAGCTTCATACAACATCTGTTTACTGTAAGTATATTGTCCTGTTGTCTGTTATTCGGAGGATGCAGTCAGAATTCTGCCGGAGATGATACATCCTCCGCCACGACTGCTTCCACCTCCCCGTCTGAAACTGTTACAGCCCTGCCCGCCGATGTTTCCCCGGATTCCGATACGTCTGCCATAGAATCCACTTCGGAGGATACCAGGGCACTCACCCTGTCGGTAGTCAATATGTGTGGCATCGAAGTCGGTATGGTTGCGGTCATTGATCCCGTGACCGGGGAACAGGTAAATCTGGATTCCCTGTCGGATCAGGAATCGATCTCTATGGAAGCAGACTGGCCCTCCTCTGTCAATGAGTTCCAATGGGCTCTCTACAATACTGACGGTGAATTATGCGTTGAGGGGACAACCGATATCAGCAGTGCCCAGACCACAGTGACTCTTCTGCTGACCGGAGACGGTGATCTGGAAAAAGTCGAAGAGCTCTTCGAGTAATCCGCTTTCCAAGGTCTAAAAAACGACATCCACCGGGGAAATCCCGATGGATGTCGTTTTTGTTATCTTTTATTCTTCGATATCTCCTGCATTTTCTGCCTGAGCCTTCAGCTTCTTCTCATTGTGCTTCTTGTACATTTCATATCCGGTTGCACCGAGGATCAGAATGATCAGCCACCACCACCAGGACATCTTTGCATGTTCGCTTTCCACAGCCACATCTGCCAGGGGAACAGCCTCGTCTGCAATATTCACTGCTTCTTCCGCCTTAGGTGCTTCCTCTGCTGTTTTCTGGGTGTCTTCCTCAACATTGGCTGCAAGAGGTGCTACCTCATCAGCAATCTGCGTCACGCCCTGTGCCGCTGCCTGATTCTGGGTCACTACTGTTGCCTGTGCCACCGGTGCGGGTGCCAGAACAATCGGGTTAACAACAGTCTCTCCGGTATCGCTGCTGCCGCCTGCGCTATCGCCGCCCGCAGGAGCTGCCGGTGTGGGTGCGGGAGTCAGACGCTCGATCACCTTATCCAGCTCTCCGCCTGCCTTATCCAGGCTGTCCAGAATCTCCTTCAGAGTATCTTCTGCATCCTTTTTGTTCTGTTCAGCCACGGCCAGCTTTCCTTCCAGTTCCTTCAGAGCTCCAAGGTTACTGGTTCTGTTACTCTTCAGAGCTTCGATCTCTGCCTTCAGCACATCTACCTTGCCCTGTGCTGCTTCCACCTCACCCTGTGCTGCCTTTGCATCCTGTAACAGCTTCTGATACTTTTCAGTCAGTGCCTTGGCATCATCTACGAATTTACGATAGGCTTCATCCTTTTGGGTGAGTTTGATGTTGCCCTGAATATAGTTCAGGTTCTGGATGATCTGACCAGTCAGCACCTCTGCATTTGCATAAGTCTCAGTTCTGACAGCAGTATTGGTTGTGGTCTCTCCGGTTTTCTCCAGATAATCAATCTCATAGGAATAGCTGGTATGAGCAATGGTATCGGTATCTGTGGTCTTCACATTGTACACACCGGTTGCGCCGCTTGCTTTTGCCTGTGCCAGTGCTGCATCCTGTACCGCATTCTGTGCCTCCGCTGCGGTGGTCTTCTCATCGGTCTTGACACTGACACCTGCTACATAGCGGATGGTTGCCTTGCCAAGCTTCCAGTCATCCCAGTTAGCGCTGACGAAAATACCGCCATCTGCCTCGACTGCCTTTCTGGCTGCATCTTCCAGTTTCTTGTTCGTAGTTTCTCCATTACCAAACAGAGCCTTGATGTCATTCCAGAGGGAGCCGAAGGTACTCTGGTCTACTGTCTTCTTAGTGACCTTTGCATAAGTTGCGGATACAGTGCCGGATACGAGGAAGTCGGAATCATCATACCAGTGATCTTCTGTATAGCCGGTTACCTTAAGATCACTGCTTACACCGATCAGGTATAAGTCGTCATCATCGTTAATCTTATTGCTTAACGCCTTCTCCTGCTCTTTCGTAACCTTTGCTACTGCTTCTTCCTCTGTTCTTACACCATAATCCGTCTTTTTATCTGTATGCTTCCATTCAACCTCTTCATCCTTCACATTCACAGTCTTCGTAAAGGTAGGAATGTAGGTTCCGTTACCGGTATAAGTATAATCCGTTTTTTCTGTTCCTGTAACGGTTACATCCTTGCCGGCAGCGTCCTTCAAATCCTTTTCCTTTGCAGCAGCTGCAGCATCTCTCTCTGCCTCTGTCTGATACTGTTCGGTAGAAGTGAATTTTGCATCGGTATAGGTGATGGTGGTCACATCAGCGGTCACGGTCTTGATCAGGTTGCCGTTCTCATCCAGTTTCCAGGATTCCTTCTCGGTAGCCTCATTTACATCAGTATCAACCTCACCGGTTTCGGTCTTCTGATTATTGTCAGAAATAATGATACTCTCGGTTCCGTCGTTCTTGATCACTTTCTTTCCATCTACTGCAATAATAGTTCCGTCTTTCAGACCTTTTTCCACTTCGGAAACAGTGATAGTATCCCCGTTTCCCTTCACATACTGATCCGGATTGGTCTCCTGCGCCGTCTTCCAGTTTACTTCCTCAATTCGCTTCTCAAAGATCACGATATTGTCCTTGGAAGTCTGTTTGTCATCCATCACATAGTTGTAATACTTTGTCTGCTTATTACCATTCTCATCGGTATAGGTTACTTCAAAATAATTCTTGGTATTATTGTCTTCACCCTGTCTGCGGACAACCTTAATATCATCGGCAGTGATCTTCTGTACCTCGGGCAGATAGTAGTTCTGCATAATGGAAATGAAAAGCTGATCCTCATTTTTCCAGTTCAGTCCATTGTCGCCCTGAGTCAGGGCTTCCTTATCTGCAATATCCAGAGCACCTGCCGCAGAGGTATCCACTGCACCCTTTGCAGCCTCCAGAGCCTTTGCCAGTGCTTCTGCATTTGTCTTCGCTGCTTCCAGTTCAGCTGCTGCTGCCGCAGCGTTAGCATCTGCACTGTTTACAGCCTCCTCATAAGCCTTTTCATAATCTGCCACCTTCTGTGCTGCCTCTTCATAAGCTGTCTTGGCGGTATTGTACTCCCCAAGCTTTGCATCGAAATCAGCCTGTGCCTGATCTACGGTAGTCTTTACTTCTTCATATGCCGCATTGGCATCGGTGATAGAAGCAGCATCCTTGATATTCTCGATCTGTCCATTTACCTTATCCTGGGCAGCCTGCATGGCATCCTTCGCGTCTGCCGCAGTCTGTCCTGCATTTGCCGCTGCATCAGCTGCCTTATTCAGTTCTGCATCGGAAAGCTTATCGTTTGCTTCTGCAACGCCAAGTTTGGTATCTGCACTCTCCACAGCAGACTCTGCGTCCTTCAGAGAAGAACCGCCCTTCACGGTCTTATCCTCTACTTTGGCATTGGCATCCAAAACAGCCTGAGACAGATCCTTGCCCTGCGTATCCTTAGCTTCCCCTGCCACTACCTGATCAGCCACTTCTGACTTCACATCAGTAGCACTCTTTTCTGCCGTTTCTACTGCCTTGTCAGCCTCTTTTGCTGCTACCTGTGCCTGGTCAGCAATACCGGCTTCCGGTGTTACGACAATATTATTATCATCATTGCCTTCGGGCGTGGTGCCCTCTCCCTCTGCTGCCAGTGCAGTCAGCGGGGAAGATGCCATCAGCATTGCGGAAATGCCGATCGCCATAGCACGAATCACTTTTTCGTTCTTACTGTTTTTTCTCATATGATTTTTCCTCTCCATCCTATTTTTCAACAATATGTTCAAATAAATACTGTAGCACCTCCGGCGTGAACTTCTTTGCCGAAATAGCTACTTTAAATCCTCCGTCTTCTTGCTCCTCCTGTCTGGTGACATCTGCATACATGATCATCGTATCCGCTACGATTATGATGTCTTTCCCCTTAAGGTCAGGAGATCCGGCCGGCATCGTAAAAGCTATGCCCAGTGGGCTGACATTGCATGTTTCGACAAAAATGCTCTCTCCCGAATCACATACTACGATAACGCTCTTAGCCTGATAGCCAACACGGTCGATCCTCCTTCGTTCTTCCATCGTCCCCTTCTGCTCCTTTCTTCCGGAGTTGCCGGTAAAACCGCTCCTTTTGTGTCTTTCTAATTATTAAGACGGTTCATCTCAAAAAAAAGGGTCAAATTTTTTTATTAAATTTTAAAAAAAGTTTCAAAAAATCTAAGTTTTTAAATTCAAATTAGTGAACGCCGGCATCGTTATCTTTTTTTCTGACAGACAATATGCTATAATACATCCAAAGAAATCATGACACAGGCTTTTAAAGGAGCGACCCTATGATACAGAAAAAGAAATTCGTAAAAACCTTCCGTAACACCAAAACCGTACAGTTAGTCCTTCTGCTTCTGTTGGAAGCTGCGTATGTTCTGGTGCTGACCCTGAACCCGGCGTTGGGCACGAAGCTTTTCGAAGACCGGACCCTGTTTATTCTATGCACACTTTCCTGGATCCTTGCTTTATTTAATCTGATATGGCTGTTATACGATTTTTATAAATTGCGCACCTTTGCCGAAGAAAGCCACGCGCTGAACCGTGCGGCTTTCCTGGATCATCTGACCGGCATTCCCAACAGGCACGGACTGGATGTGGTCTTTGAGACCTACGATTCTCCGGAATCTCTGGCTCACGTAGCATGCTATATGGTCACCATCACCAACTTAAAGGAGATCAATCAGACCATGGGACATGTGGTAGGCGACCAGATGTTAAAAGATTTCTCCGGCATTCTGGAGAGCGTTGGCGACGCTTTCGGTGTGGTGGGACGTAACGGTGGCAATGAATTCCTCATGATCGTCAACCACGGCTCCCATGACACCATGGAATATTTCATAGAAAGTCTGGCGCAGCAGTTAAAAGAATATAACGAAGAGCACAGCAATGCGCCCATTCAGATCAAGTACGCATATATTTTAAATGAAGAAGCACATGCAGAGTATTTCTCCACTCTGCTTACAGAGACATACAATAAGCTCCACGCTTAAGGAACCCGTTAACCAAGCAGTGAGACGAACGCATGAAAGACATGAACATTCCTTACATTGCCGGTCTTGTGATCCGTGCCCAGCACAGCGACTCGGATGCCTTCGCGGAATTGTATGCTCTTACCTATAATAAAGTATACAACTACACCAGGCATTATCTGAGAGATGACTTTCTCGCTCAGGACGCTATGCAGGAGGTCTACATACTGGCTCTGAAAAACATTGGAAAACTGAATGATCCCACGGTTTTTATCGCCTGGCTGAACCGCATCTGCTTCCACGTCTGCTATGACATGACTCAGAAGAACCGACCACAGAACGACTGCCAGGTCTTGAGCCAGGAGATTCTGGATATCGTCCAGGATCCCCATCTGGACACCAATCCGGAACTGCACTACCAGCAGAAGGATGAATATTCCCGGCTGGCGGACGCCTTAGAGCAGCTTCCTTTCAATGAGAAGCAGGTCCTGATCATGCGCTACTATAACGACATGAAGCTCGAAGAGATCGCTGCAGCCATGGAGATCAGCCGCAGCAGCGTCAAACGCTATATTGCCTCCGGACAGGATCATTTGAAAGAAAGAATGAAAGGATAACAGATTATGTTTTTTCATAAAAAGAACCGATATGAACTGGACATGACGACTGCCAATAATGCTCTGCAGAATATCCTGTCCACCTGTAACCAGCCGGTCAATACCATTCCTTTTGACAAGCTGGTGCTTCGTAAAAAAGTAAATGCCGCTTCCTATAATCGTCTGATCGTTGCCACAGCGGTGATCTTCGTGCTGACCTTTCTGTCGCCCTTAGTCATCGTTCCGCTCTCCGAATTTAACGAGAAAATGTTTGCCCCCGCTCCCGCGGAGCTTACTCTGGATTATGTGGAGAATAATGTTTTAAGCCTTAAGTTTACCGGAGATAACATTCTCTATGACGAGGCTTTTATGGAGACGCTGTCCGGCGAGATCATCGAACCGCTCTCCGTAGACACCTCCAAGGGTGTGATCAATTTCCCTTTTCTTTCTGAGGAAGCCAATATTTATGTTCCCGTAAAAAACGGTGAGACCCTCCACCTGCTCTTTACTCCCGATAATGTAACGGGCCTGGCACAATAACAACAGGATGTAATGATTTCTATGCGGATACCAAGATCATCTGCGCGGCTGCGCATTTTATTAATTGCATATTGTATGGCCATGGGTCTGTGCGCCTGCGGTTCCGCTTCTGACTCTCTGCCTGTGGATGCTTCTGTGACGGGCACTTACGACGACCAGTCCTCCGCAGTTCCCGCTTCTGCGGATACCGACACCTCTTCCCCGGAGACTGCTTCCCCGGACACGGAAAACACTTCCCCTGCGGGACCTCTGCGGGATGCCACTCCCGTCTGCCTCGTACCACAGGCCGACGGCACCGCGGTGGTGTCCAATGATGTAGCTGTCATCGACTATTCTCATATGTCCGATGGCTATGTCTGTGCCAATTATACCGGCACCTGTCCCAAAGTCAAACTGCGCATCACCGGTCCCGACACCGTTGTCTATACCTATGATCTGCACGGAGGCGGCTACGAGACGTTTCCTCTCTCCTCGGGCGACGGATATTATGATGTGACGATTTACGAAAATATTTCCGGTACGAACTATGCCACCTGCCTGTATGCGGATCTGGACGTACAGATCCCGGATGAATTCAGTCCTTTTCTCTATCCTAATCAGTACGTGAATTTTACGTCAGACAGCAAAGTCGTTGCCAAGGGGCAGGAACTGGCGGAAGGTGCATCCTCCGATCTGGAGGTGATCACCCGGATCTATGATTATATCACCGGAAATATTACCTACGACTACGATAAGGCTTCCGATCCCCCCACCGGCTATACTTCCGACGTAGATGCCATTTTGGATTCCGGCACCGGTATCTGTCTGGACTATGCCGCCGTTATGGCGAGCATGCTCAGAAGCCAGCGGATCCCTACCAGACTGGAGGTCGGTTACGCGCAGGATGCCTATCACGCCTGGATCAGCGTCTACACCGCCGACACCGGTTGGCTGAACGGCATCATCGAATTCGACGGCAATGTCTGGACCCTGGTGGATCCTACCTTCGGTGCCAACACGGATAACAAGACGCTGAAAAAGTTCATCGGTGACGGCAGCAATTATATCCTTCAGAAAATGTATTAGTGAAAGGGAACAAAACGACATGAAGACCACAGAACAAAAATTACTTTCTAATGAAGAGATCGCTTCTTTCTGTAATCAGGCTGCCATGCTGTTTCAGGCAGGCATTCCTCCGGTGGAGGGCATGGCCATCCTGCAAAGTGATGCACAGTCGCCTGAGGGGAAGGCGATCTTCGACCAGATCCTTACCGTATGCCGACAGGGAGAAAGTTTTCACAAGGCTCTGGAAGCCACGGGAGTATTTCCCGATTACTGTCTGCATATGATCGCTCTGGGCGAAGAATCCGGTAATCTGGATGTCTGCATGAATTCTCTGGCAGATTATTACGAAAAAGAAGATGCCATCGCCAACAGTATCCGGGATGCCGTAACTTACCCCTTTATTATGATCGCCATGATGGCTGCTGTCATCGTAGTGCTGGTCAGCCGTGTTATGCCGATCTTCGAGCAGGTCTATGTGGAGCTTGGCAGTGAGATGACGGGGTTTGCCGCGTCCCTCTTACGTCTCGGCAATCATCTGAACCGTTATTCCTTTATCTTCGTAAGTATTCTGTGCGTGATACTGCTTCTGTATCTTTTCGCCACCAGAACCCAGGGTGGCAAGCGTACTACCGCGCGTTTTCTGAACTGGTTTCCTCTGACAAGGCGTTTTTATGAGAGTGTGGCCTGCGAGCGTTTTGCAAGTGGTATGGCCCTGACTCTGAGCAGTGGTATGGATACCTATTCCAGTCTGGACATGGTGGCTGCACTGGTAGGCAATGAGAAAATGAAACAGAAGATTTTAAACTGCAAAGAAGCCATTCATGCCGGTGCCAATTTTGCGGAAGCATTGACCGGTGCAGGTATTTTCAATCACCTGTATTCTCAGATGGTATCCGTAGGTTTCCGCAGTGGTAACGTAGATATGGTCCTTCGAAAAATCGCAGACCGCTATGAGGAAAATACCAACCGCAGATTACAGTCCATCATCGCCGTTCTGGAACCGACCCTTGTCATCATTCTGTCAGTGATCGTCGGTCTGATCCTGTTATCGGTCATCCTGCCTCTTATGGGTATTATGACCAGCATCGGATAGGAGTGATATCATGAATCGTTTTGAGCAAAAAAGCATGTCCTTCGGACGCAAACTGGTCTATCTGCTTCCGATTCTGGCATTTCTGGTATTGTTTGTTCTGTTTGTACAGGGAATTGGATCCGTTAGTGAATCTACTTTGACCAAGCAGCAGGAAAGTCTGGAAACTGCCCTGGGACGCAGCATTTCTCAATGCTATGCCGTAGAAGGCTGTTATCCACCTTCTCTGGAATATCTGGAGCAGCATTACGGTCTGTTGTATGATAAGAACAGTTTTTTTGTTGACTATGAATACTATGGCAGCAACCTTCTTCCGGAAGTCACCGTACTCCGCAGAACCGGCGCTCACTAAAGGAGTTTCTGACATTATGAACAATAGAAATCAGGAAAAACATTTTATTGTGGATATCTTGTTCGTTCTGGCATTGTTCGGTGTATTCGCCGTCTCCGCGCTGGCGCTCGTTACCATCGGAGCGGATGTATACCAGCACACCGTGGAAGATATGGGTGTCAATTACGAAAGCAGGACTGCCGTGTCCTATATCCTGGAAAAAGTCCGACAGAATGATACCACGGACAGTATCTCTCTGGCCACGCTGGAAGATACCCCGGCTCTCTGCATGCTTTCACGGATTGAAGATGAGACCTACTGTACCTACCTCTATTTCTACGACGGACATTTAAAAGAGCTCTTTATGCGGGAAGGGACTTCTCTCGGCGGACAGGTCCTGCCTGCCGGTGCGGACATCATGGAGCTTAAGGACCTGACATTTTCCTATGTCTCCAATGACCTGATCCGTGCATCCCTGCAAACGGTTTCCGGAGAGTTCCACACCTTTTATATCCATATTCACTGTAATGCCACGGAATAAACACCGGGCAGAAAGGATTCCGAACTTATTATGAAACATTCCAGATCCAGTTTATTTTTAATGGAAATGATCATAGCGATCCTGTTTTTCTCCCTGGCCAGCGCCGTCTGTATCCAGCTGTTTGCCAAGTCCCATCTGCTGAGCACACAGACAGTAAATCAGAACCACGCTGTCATCCAGGCACAGAATCTGGCGGAATCGTACCTCGCGCTGGAGGGCGACATAAATGCCATGCAGGATCTGTTCTCTCCTTCGGAACAGATCAGCGACGATACACTCCGACTTACTTTTGACAGCTGCTGGAACCTCTGTTCCGCAGAAAATGGCGGCAGCTATCAGGCCGAGCTGGTACATACTCCGGCGGAAGGTACCGGTATCATGGAAGCCCAGATCACCGTGTATGACTTGTCTGCACCGGAGATGCCTATTTATACAATTTCTGTCATGCATCACACCGCAGAGAGGAGGGGGGACCATGAGTAATTCTTCAAAGAAAAAACAATTCGGTATGAATATCGGCTCCGCTTCGATCCTGCTGGTATTCGTGATCCTCTGTCTGGTATCCTTTGCCGTACTGTCTATTGTCAGTGCTAATGCCGACAGCAGGCTCAGCACCCGCGTTTTGGAACGTACTACTGCCTACTATGCTGCCTGCAATCAGGCAGAGCAGTCTCTGGCCGGTATGGACAATACACTGCGTCGCGTCTACGAAGCCTCCGACAGCGAGGATGCGTATTACGGCTCCGTAGGACACGGAAAGTCATATGTGATACCTATTTCCGATCTGCAATCCTTACAGGTTACCATTGAGATCTTATACCCTCTGTCTGCGGATGACACCTTTTACCGGATCACCGCCTGGCAGGTACTGAATACAGAGGACTTACAGTAATTTCCAGCTAAAAAAATCTCCCCGGGGAATCCCCGGAGAGCTTTTTTATAAGATCTTTTCTTTTTTTACTGGTTATCAGCATCTGTTCCCACTTCCACAGTCTCTGCATCGGTGTTAACATCTGTATTCTCAGCTTCCGGATCTGTTCCGTCACTCAGATTCAGTTCTGCATCATCACCATACATGTCGCCACTGAAATCAATGGTTTCCACATCATCGGTGCTCAGTCTGGTATTACGATATCTCTTCATACCGGTTCCTACAGGGATCAGTTTACCAATGATAACGTTCTCCTTCAGACCGATCAGATTATCAACCTTACCCTTGATAGCAGCCTCTGTCAGTACCTTAGTGGTCTCCTGGAAGGATGCTGCGGACAGGAAGGATTCGGTAGCCAGTGCTGCCTTGGTAATACCAAGGATGATACGCTTGCCTTCTGCAGGCTCTTTACCTTCTGCGGTCAGCTTCTCATTCATTTCTTCGAAATCCAGAACATCTACCAGAGTACCGGGCAGGAATTCGGTGTCTCCGTTATTCTCGATACGGACTTTCTTCAGCATCTGACGTACCAGGACTTCGATATGCTTATCGGCGATATCTACACCCTGTAAACGGTATACACGCTGTACTTCACGCAGCATGTAATCCTGTACGGCACGGATTCCCTTGATCTTCAGCAGATCGTGAGGGTTTACACTACCTTCGGTCAGTTCATCACCGGCCTCTAATACCTGGCCATCCATTACCTTGATACGGGAACCGTAAGGAATCAGGTATGCCTTGGATTCTCCGGTCTCTTCATTGGTAATTACTACTTCACGCTTCTTCTTGGTATCACGGATCTCCGCCTTACCGCCGAACTCAGCGATGATCGCAAGTCCCTTCGGCTTTCTGGCCTCGAACAGCTCCTCGACACGGGGAAGACCCTGTGTGATATCGTCACCTGCGACACCACCACTATGGAAGGTTCTCATGGTCAGCTGGGTACCGGGCTCACCGATAGACTGTGCAGCGATAATACCGACTGCTTCACCTACCTGTACAGCTTCACCGGTTGCCATGTTGGCACCGTAACATTTTGCACAGATACCAACGTGAGAACGGCAGGTCAGGATCGTACGGATCTTCACTTCCTCAATAGGCTCACCCTGTGCATTTACACCTACGCTGAGGATCTTAGCTGCACGGCTGGGGGTGATCATGTGGTTGTGTTTAACGATCATGTTACCGTCTTTATCATAAATATCCTCACAGGAATATCTGCCTGTGATTCTGTCTTTCAGACCTTCAATGGTCTCTTTACCATCCATGAATGCCTTGACTACCATACCGGGGATCTCTGTCTGACCCTCGCAGCAGTCTACTTCACGGATAGAAAGCTCCTGAGATACATCAACCATTCGTCTGGTCAGATAACCGGAGTCTGCGGTACGCAGCGCGGTATCGGACATACCCTTACGTGCACCATGCGCGGACATGAAGTATTCCAGTACATCCAGACCTTCACGGAAGTTTGATTTGATGGGCAGCTCGATGGTTCTACCTGTGGTATCCGCCATCAGTCCACGCATACCTGCCAGCTGTTTGATCTGCTGACTGGAACCACGCGCACCGGAGTCTGCCATCATGAAGATGTTATTGTATTTATCCAGACCGGACAGCAGTACATCGGTCAGCTCTTTATCGGTCTCGTTCCAGGTCTCTACGACTGCACGATAACGCTCTTCCTCAGTGATCAGACCACGTCTGAAGTTGCTTGCGATCTTGTCTACGGTTGCCTGTGCGGCTGCCAGCATCTCGCCCTTCTTCTCGGGCACAGTCATATCGGAAATGGATACGGTCATAGCGGCTCTGGTAGAGTACTTATAACCGATTGCCTTAACGTCATCCAGTACTTCTGCGGTCTTGGATGCTCCGTGAGTATTGATGACCTTCTCCAGGATCTGCTTCAGCTGCTTCTTTCCTACATGGAAGTCTACTTCCAGCTTCAGGAAGTTCTCGGGATCACTTCTGTCTACAAATCCCAGATCCTGAGGCAGAATCTCATTGAAGATGAAACGTCCCAGTGTAGACTCTACCGTTCCGGTGATCGTCTCACCTGCTGCATTTACCTTGCTCATGCGGACATGAATGCGGGAATGCAGTGTCAGCGCCTGGTTCTCATATGCCAGAATTGCTTCGTTTACGCTCTTGAAATACTTACCTTCACCAATAGAACCGGGTCTCTCCTGGGTCAGATAGTAGATACCGAGTACCATATCCTGGGAAGGAACGGCTACAGGACCACCATCGGAAGGCTTCAGTAAGTTATTGGGAGACAACAGCAGGAAACGACACTCTGCCTGTGCCTCCTGGGACAGAGGAAGATGTACAGCCATCTGGTCTCCGTCGAAATCCGCGTTGAATGCGGTACATACCAGGGGATGCAGTTTGATTGCCTTACCTTCTACCAGGATCGGCTCAAATGCCTGAATACCAAGTCTGTGCAGTGTCGGTGCACGGTTCAGCATGACAGGATGTTCCTTGATCACCTCTTCCAGCACATCCCATACCTGCGTATCCAGTCTCTCTACCAGCTTCTTGGCATTTTTGATATTCTGGCTGATTCCCTTGGCTACCAGCTCTTTCATTACAAAAGGCTTGAACAGTTCAATTGCCATTTCCTTGGGCAGACCACACTGATAAATTTTCAGTTCCGGTCCTACGACGATAACGGAACGTCCGGAATAGTCTACACGCTTACCTAACAGGTTCTGACGGAAACGACCGGTCTTACCCTTTAACATATCGGACAGAGACTTCAGTGCTCTGTTACCGGGGCCGGTAACGGGACGTCCGCGTCTGCCGTTATCGATCAGAGCATCTACTGCTTCCTGCAGCATTCTCTTCTCGTTACGTACGATAATATCGGGAGCACCAAGCTCTAACAGTCTCTTCAGACGGTTATTACGGTTGATGATCCTTCTGTACAGATCATTCAGGTCGGAGGTTGCAAAACGTCCACCATCCAGCTGTACCATAGGACGAAGATCGGGAGGGATAACAGGAATGACATCCATGATCATCCATTCGGGCTTATTTCCGGACTCACGGAAAGCTTCCACAACTTCCAGTCTCTTAATGATGCGGGCACGCTTCTGACCGGAGGATTCCTTCAGTCCGGTCTTCAGTTCTGCTGCATCCTTCTCCAGGTCAATGGCCTGCAGCAGCTCTTTGATAGCTTCCGCACCCATGCCTACACGGAACTTGTTGCCCCAGGTCTCTCTTGCATCCTGATATTCCTTCTCAGACAACACTGCCTTGTACTCAAGGTTGGTGGTTCCCGGATCCAGAACAATATAGGAAGCGAAGTACAGAACCTTTTCCAGGATTCTGGGAGACAGATCCAGGATCAGGCCCATACGGCTGGGGATACCTTTGAAGTACCAGATATGGGATACCGGAGCAGCAAGCTCGATATGTCCCATACGCTCTCTACGTACGCTGGCTTTGGTAACTTCTACACCACATCTGTCGCAGACAACGCCCTTATATCTGATCTTCTTATATTTACCACAATGACATTCCCAGTCTTTGCTGGGTCCGAAGATTCTCTCACAGAACAGACCGTCTCTCTCGGGTTTCAGTGTTCTATAGTTAATTGTCTCCGGCTTTAATACCTCGCCATGGGACCACTCCCGGATTTTCTCCGGAGAAGCTAATCCGATCTTGATGGCATCAAATGTCATAGGCTGATAGGTTGTTTCATTTTTTGTTTCTGACATTAATGGCACTCCCTTCTATACAAAGCATTAAAATTCATCATCACTGCCGTCAAAGCTATCATCTGTGTAATCGTCTTCCACATAGTCGTCTTCGGAATTCACCAGTTCGCCGTTGTCGTCAAACTCCTGTGACTGATAGCCCATCTCGCCAAGGGAACCCTTGTCGTAATCGTCATCATACTTACGATCACCCTCCATCTCATAACGGTAATCGGTATCACCGTAATCGACGGTCTCCATGATCTCGACCTCGGTCTGATCCTCGCGCAGCACTCTGACATCCAGCCCCAGTGCCTGCAGCTCTTTCAGCAGAACCTTGAAGGACTCGGGAATACCGGGCTCAGGGATATTGTCTCCCTTAATGATTGCTTCGTAAGTCTTAACACGACCAACCACATCATCGGACTTCACTGTCAGGATCTCCTGCAGGGTGTAGGATGCACCATACGCCTCCAGAGCCCATACTTCCATCTCTCCGAAACGCTGGCCACCGAACTGAGCTTTACCACCCAGAGGCTGCTGTGTTACCAGGGAGTACGGTCCGGTAGAACGTGCGTGGATCTTATCGTCTACCAGATGATGCAGTTTCAGGTAATGCATGTGTCCGATGGTTACGGGACCATCGAAGTATTCACCGGTTCTACCGTCACGCAGACGTACCTTACCGTCTCTGGAAATGGGAACTCCCTTCCATACACCTCTGTGGTCTCTGTTCTCGGACAGATACTGCATAACTTCAGGGAGAAGCTCCTCACCATGCTTGCTGGTAAAGGTCTCTCCGGACCAGGGCTTACCGTCTGCAGTAGTCTCCTGACCCTTTTCCTTCCACTCTGCACTCTCTGCATCGTCGAAAGGAAGATTTACATAATCGTTGGCAAGATCCAACGTATCCATAATATCTTTCTCGTTTGCGCCATCGAAGACAGGGGTTGCCACATTGAAGCCCAGTGCCTTGGCAGCCAGGGAAAGGTGGATCTCCAGGACCTGTCCGATATTCATACGGGAAGGCACGCCCAGAGGATTCAGCACGATGTCCAGAGGACGTCCGTTGGGCAGATAAGGCATATCTTCTACAGGAAGCACGCGGGAAACGACACCCTTGTTACCATGACGACCTGCCATTTTATCACCAACAGAGATTTTTCTCTTCTGTGCAATGTAAATGCGGACTGCCTGGTTTACTCCGGGTGCCAGCTCATCGCTGTTCTCACGGGTAAATACCTTGGCATCCACTACAATACCATATTCACCATGAGGTACCTTTAAGGAGGTATCTCTTACTTCTCTTGCCTTCTCACCGAAGATGGCACGCAGCAATCTCTCTTCCGCAGTCAGTTCGGTCTCTCCCTTAGGAGTAACTTTACCCACCAGGATATCACCGGCACGAACCTCTGCACCGATACGAATGATACCTCTGTCATCCAGATCCTTCAGTGCATCATCACCGACACCGGGTACATCACGGGTGATTTCTTCCGGTCCCAGCTTGGTGTCACGTGCTTCTGCCTCATACTCCTCAATATGAACGGAAGTATACACATCATCACGTACCAGTCTCTCACTTAACAGAACTGCATCCTCGTAGTTGTAACCTTCCCAGGTCATGAAACCGATCAGAGGGTTCTTACCCAGTGCCAGCTCACCTTCGGAAGTGGAAGGTCCGTCTGCAATGACCTGTCCCTGTGCCACATGATCGCCCTTGAATACGATAGGCTTCTGATTGTAGCAGTTGGACTGGTTACTGCGGGAGAATTTGGTCAGATGGATCTCTTCCTTCTCACCGTCATCATAATCAATGCGGATAGTCTTGGAAGATACATAACTGATGGTTCCCGCTTTCTTGGCTACCACGCAGACACCGGAGTCTACTGCTGCCTTTTCTTCCATACCGGTACCTACTACAGGTGCTTCGGTGCTCAGAAGAGGCACGGCCTGACGCTGCATGTTGGATCCCATCAGTGCACGGTTCGCATCGTCGTTCTGCAGGAAAGGAATCAGTGCAGTAGCCACAGAGAATACCATTCTCGGGGATACATCCATGTAATCAAACATTTCCCTGGGATATTCCTGTGTCTCATCCAGATAACGTCCGGAGACGGATTTTCTCACAAAATGTCCTTCTGCATCCAGTGCTTCGTTCGCCTGTGCTACATGGTAATTATCTTCTTCGTCCGCAGTCATATAGACTACTTCGTCGGTAACGCGGGGGTTCTTGGGATCGGACTTGTCGATCTTACGATAAGGAGCCTCTACGAAACCATATTCATTAATTCTTGCATAACTTGCAAGAGAGTTGATCAGACCAATGTTAGGACCTTCGGGAGTCTCGATAGGGCACATTCTTCCGTAATGGGAATAATGTACATCTCGAACTTCGAATCCGGCACGATCTCTGGACAGACCGCCGGGGCCCAGTGCAGACAGACGTCTCTTGTGGGTCAGTTCACCCAAAGGGTTATTCTGATCCATAAACTGAGACAGCTGGGAAGATCCGAAGAATTCCTTCACTGCTGCGGTTACGGGTTTGATATTGATCAGAGACTGGGGAGAGATCTCCTCAGCATCGTGTGTGGTCATACGCTCGCGTACCACTCTCTCCATTCTGGACAGACCGATACGATACTGGTTCTGCAGCAGTTCACCTACCGCACGGATACGTCTGTTGCCCAGATGATCGATATCGTCATCATTGCCCAGACCATACTCCAGATGCATGTTATAGTTAATGGAAGCCAGAATATCTTCCTTGGTAATATGCTTGGGTACCAGTTCATGTACATTCTTCTTGATCGCTTCTGCCAGCTTCTCGGGATCATCGCCGAACTCTTCCAGGATCTGTGCCAGAACCGGATAATATACCAGCTCATGAATACCGAAATCTCTGGGATTGCAATCTACATAATGAGTCAGATCTACCATCAGGTTCGACAGTACCTTTACGTTCTTCTCCTCTGTCTGAATATATACGAAAGGAACGGCGCTGTTCTGAATGGTATCTGCCAGCTCTGCGGTCACCTTGTCTCCTGCGGATGCGATCACTTCACCGGTGGAAGGATCTACCACATCTGCAGCCAGGATCTGATGACGGATACGATTCTTCAGAGCTAACTTCTTATTAAATTTATATCTGCCGACTTTGGCTAAATCATATCTTCTGGGGTCGAAGAACATAGCGTTGATCAGGCTTTCTGCACTTTCAACACTTAAAGGCTCACCGGGACGGATCTTTTTATATAACTCTAACAGACCCTCCTGATAATTCTCAGCAGTGTCCTTGGTAAAGCTTGCCTCGATCTTAGGTTCGTCACCGAAGAGTTCGCGGATCTCGTCATTGGTACCGATGCCCAGTGCACGGATCAATACAGTGATGGGAACCTTACGGGTTCTGTCCACGCGTACATAGAAGACATCGTTGGAATCCGTCTCGTACTCCAGCCATGCTCCACGGTTCGGGATCACGGTACAGGTGAACAGCTTTTTACCGATCTTATCATGTCCGATTCCGTAGTAGATGCCGGGAGAACGAACCAACTGGCTGACGATAACACGTTCCGCGCCGTTGATCACAAAAGTACCGGTCTCAGTCATCAGCGGAAGATCGCCCATGAAAATCTCATGCTCACTGATTTCTTCCTTCTCCTTGTTATAAAGGCGAACCTTAACCTTAAGAGGTGCTGCGAATGTAGCATCTCTCTCTTTACACTCTTCGATAGAATACTTCACGTCGTCTTTGCAGAGTTCAAAATCCACAAATTCCAGACTTAAGGCACCGCTGTAGTCAGCGATCGGAGAGATGTCGTCAAAGACTTCCTTCAAGCCTTCGTCTAAAAACCACTGATAAGAGTCCTTCTGGACCTCGATCAGGTTGGGCATCTCTAAAACCTCTTTTTGTCTTGAATAACTCATACGCATAACCTTGGTACCGGCAATCGGACGTATTCTGTTCTTTTCCATTGACATTTCACCCCGTTCTTTCAGATTTAAAGCCTATTTTGCGTCGGCAACAATGCAGTATATATAAACGTCAAATTTTATGCATGACAAATAAGCATAGCACCGCACAATAGTGCACTATCCATAATATCACAATGATGGAATTGCGTCAAGGAATTTTTTGAATATTTTTGAAAAAATGAATAATTTAGAAAATAATAAATAAGAAAGAACCATGCACCGGCAGGTGCCGGCACATGGTCCGTCATATACTGGTTAAAAATTACTTCAGAGTAACCTTTGCGCCAACTTCCTCAAGCTTCTTCTTGATGTCCTCAGCCTCTTCCTTAGAAGCGCCTTCCTTAACAACCTTAGGAGCTCCGTCAACTACGTCCTTAGCTTCCTTCAGGCCCAGACCGGTTACTTCACGAACAACCTTGATAACCTTAACCTTCTCAGCGCCAACCTCGGTCAGCTCTACGTCGAACTCAGTCTTCTCTTCTGCTGCTTCAGCAGGGCCAGCTGCTGCTACAACAACGCCAGCTGCTGCAGATACGCCGAACTCCTCCTCGCAAGCCTTTACGAGATCATTTAACTCTAATACAGATAACTCTTTGATAGCATCGATTAATTCCTGTGCTGTTAATTTAGCCATTTTAATTTCCTCCATTTGAAATATTTTGATTGATTGTCAATTAGCTACAATTATTATTCAGCTGCGGGTGCTTCTTCTGCGGGTGCTGCTGCTTCGCAAGCTGCTGCGCCGCCTTTTTCAGCCAGCTGATTCATAACACGTGCAAAATTGGTGATAGGACTCTGTAAGCTGCCAAGCAGTTTGGAGATGAGTACGTCTCTGGAAGGGATGTTAGCGATTGCAGCCATACCCTTAGCATCATAAACAGTACCTTCTACCACACCGGCCTTGATCTCAAGCTTATCAGCAGTCTTAGCGAACTGAGCCAGTACTCTTGCAGGAGCGGTTGCATCCTCGGTAGAGTAAGCCATTGCGCTGGGTCCTTCCAGATACTCGGACAGACCTTCGAACTGTGTACCCTTGAACGCGAAGTTCATCATGGTGTTCTTGTAAACCTTGTAGCTAACTCCTGCCTCACGTAAGTTCTTACGTAACTGGGTATCCTGCTCAACAGTAAGTCCACGGTAGTCTACCAGAACTACAGACTGGGCATCTTTGATACCAGCAGAAATCTCTTCTACTACAGGCTGTTTTAATTCAACTTTTGCCATTTCTTTACCTCCTTATAGATTTTGTGCCGATAAGAAGAATATAAATAGAATCCTGCTCGCAGGATTCTACGCCTGCGGCGAATCGCTTTAGCGATATATTCCACTTCGCCGCAGTGCGATCCTCGCGGAGCGTTTTGCTTTATAGGATAAAATCCTATAAAGTAAAAAAAACTCTCTGTGAAGACACAGAGAGATGATATCATCATACTTATCTCCTCGGCAGGACTTACGCTCGGTCTCCCTTGCACCTGCTGTCTTCGGCATGGTTTTACAACCTCAGATAGAATAGCATAGGAGACTGTGCTTGTCAAGGATTATTTAGTATTTTTTTGCAAAATGTTTTTTTTACAAAAACCGCCTCACTGTAAGCAGTGAAGCGGCTCTTTAGCATTCGTTATCTAATTAGATTAGAGATCAGATTAGAACTTTGCTACGCTAACCTTAACGCCGGGGCCCATGGTGCTGGTCAGAGTGATGCTTCTCAGATACTGACCCTTTAATGCGCTGGGCTTAGCCTTTACGATAGCGTCCATAAGTGCGTTGAAGTTCTCCTGCAGAGCTTCCTCAGTGAAAGAAGCCTTACCAACGGGAACATGCACGATGTTGGTCTTGTCAAGTCTGTACTCGATCTTACCGGCTTTGATATCGTTAACTGCCTTGGTTACATCCATGGTTACGGTACCAGCCTTAGGGTTAGGCATTAAGCCCTTAGGTCCGAGAACCTTACCCAGACGACCTACAACACCCATCATATCAGGGGTTGCTACTACAACGTCGAAGTCCAGCCATCCTTCGTTCTGGATCTTCGGGATCAGCTCTTCGCCGCCAACATAATCAGCGCCTGCTGCTTCAGCCTCGTTGATCTTATCGCCTTTTGCGAATACCAGAACTTTTACAGTCTTACCGGTTCCGTTAGGCAGTACAACTGCGCCACGGATCTGCTGCTCAGCGTGACGTCCGTCACAACCGGTTCTGATGTGAACCTCGATGGTCTCATCGAATTTAGCAGTTGCAGTTTTCTTAACCAGAGCGATAGCATCGTTAGGCTCATAGAATGTAGCGCGATCTACCAGCTTGGCAGCTTCGGTATATTTCTTACCATGTTTCATTATTTTACCTCCTAGGTTCCAGCGGCAATCTCATTGTCGATTGCCTCCCAAATATTTATAAGTTACTCCTCAACAACAATACCCATGCTGCGTGCAGTACCAGCGATCATGCTCATAGCTGCTTCCAGGCTTGCTGCATTCAGATCCGGCATCTTCATCTCAGCGATCTCCTGAAGCTTAGCCTTGGAAATGGTAGCTACCTTGGTCTTGTTGGGAACGCCGGAACCGGACTTGATGTTGCAGGCTTTCTTTAACAGTACTGCTGCAGGGGGAGTCTTTGTAACGAAACTAAAGCTTCTGTCTGCATATACAGTAATAACTACGGGAATGATAAGATCTCCCTTGTCTGCTGTTCTTGCGTTGAACTGCTTTGTAAATTCAACGATGTTCACCCCGTGCTGTCCAAGTGCAGGACCAACAGGGGGAGCCGGTGTTGCTTTGCCGGCAGGGATCTGTAACTTGATATATCCTTCTACTTTCTTTGCCATTGTGGCACCTCCTATAATGTGGTAATTCGGCGCAGGCTGCCTTGTTGCTTGCCTCCTGCTCCCACTGGAACGTTGCCGTTCCTTTTGTGCTGCCTCTCTCAGGCCCTTGCGGATCCGAGAGTTTATATTTTATTCCGAATATCTCCGGAAGAAAATATCTTTGTAAGCTTTCTTAAAGCTTTCTGACCTCTGCAAAGCTGATTTCCACAGGGGTCTCTCTTCCAAACAGTTCTACATTGATCGTAGCTGTCTGTTTGCCATAGTCCAGTTTCTGCACCACGCCGACAGTATCTTTCCATACTCCGGCCACAACAGCAATGCTGTCGCCCTCGCCAAAGTCGATCGATACATTTTCGGTCTTAATGCCCAAAGGCTTCATCTCAGCTTCTGTAAGAGGTACAGGTTTACTTCCGGGACCTACGAATCCGGTCACGCCACGGGTATTACGAACGACATACCAGGTATCATCGTTCATTTCCATATTAAGAAGTACGTATCCGGGGAACATCTTCTTGGATACCGTCTTGCGGGCTCCGTCCTTCAGTTCCACCACATCCTGCATAGGGACTCTTACTTCAAGAATCTGTTCTGCCAGATTCTTGTTGTTCTCTATGGTCTTCTCGATATTGGCTTTGACCTTGTTCTCATATCCTGAATAGGTATGGACTACATACCATTTTGCCTCTGCCATACAATCACCCTCGCTCTATAATGATGTTAAGAAGTTTACGCCGTACTGAATAAAATAATCCAGCACCGCAATAATCACACCAACTACAACTGAAATTGCAACAACCGCTACGGATTGCTTCAATGTGGATTGTCTGTCCGGCCATGAAATTTTCTTAAATTCAGCTTTTGCGCCTTTGAAGAAACTGGGGCGCTTCTGTTTTTCTGCGGAATCTCCCATTTCGACCTCCCATGCTAGAACGGCTGATTATTTGGTTTCTTTGTGCAATGTATGTGTTTTGCAGAATCTACAATACTTCTTGGTTTCCATTCTATCAGGATGAGTCTTCTTATCCTTGGTAGTATTGTAGTTACGCTGCTTGCACTCGGTACATGCTAAAGTAATTTTTGTACGCATTTTTCTACCTCCACGTGTTTTCTGATCTCTAAATTTAAGCATAAAAAAAAGACCTAAATCTCATCTCGCTTGGATACTATAACATAATCCTCGGCTTTCGTCAACTGTTTTCCCGAAAATCCAGCTGTTTTTCTTGTTTCTTCTTATTATGTATGCTATAATAGCCTCATAAAAGTGGATGACTGTATTTTTTCAGAAAATATCCTTGATCACGGAGGAGAAAGGAGATATCTATGGGTGCTGTTCTCAACACGGTATACAACAACTATCTGGCGGCATATTCTCCCAGACAGCTGACGAAGTATGACACACATAAAAAAAGCGAACTCCGTAGCGTATATAATTCCATTGTAAAACTGAACAAAGATGCTCCCTGGTATCTTCCGACCACCAACAAGGACACACAGCACTATGCCGTATCTCTGAAGGAAAATGCCCGTGAGCTTCATAACGCGATCGCACAGCTCGGCGGTCTGGAGCAGGACAGCATGTTCCGTAAAAAAAGTGCTTATTCCACAGACACCGAAGTAGCAGAAGCAGCCTACATCGGTTCCGACACTTTGACAAGTACTTCTCCGGAATTTGATCTTGAGGTAAAAGAACTGGCCACCCCGCAGGAGAACCTGGGATATTTTCTCCCGGATCTGGCTACCACGCTTTCCCCTGCGACCTACTCCTTTGATATTTCTATCAACGATATGAACTATGAATTCCAGTTCAATATCAACGAAGGAGATACGAACCGCCAGATCATGGATCGTCTCTCCAGGCTGATCAACAATGCGGATATCGGTATCCAGGCAAATGTTGCAGAATCCGATTCCCGTTACGCGCTCCGGCTGACCTCTGATGCTACCGGTGTACCGGCCAACAAGGCTTATCATTTCCGTGTAAGTGACGATCACACCAGCAAAGCCTCCGGTGTCGTAGGCAATATGGGGTTGAATTATATCAGCCATCCTGCCGGCAATGCATGCTTCCTGATCAATGGTGAAGAGCGTTCTTCTTCCTCCAACCATTTCACGGTTGGCAAGCTGTTCGATGTACAGATCAAAGCCGTAAGTTCCGAAGATAAGCCGGTGCATATTGGTCTGAAGACAGACACCGAATCCATTACTGACAATATCAACCAGCTGATCGGCAGCTACAATAGCTTCATCCGGTCTGCAGCTTCTTATCTGGAGACCCAGTCCAGAAGCAGACAGCTGGTCCGTGAATTTTCATCAATTGCTTCCCATTACGGCACTTCTCTGGAAAATATGGGAATGCACCTGCAGGATGACGGTATTCTCTCTGTCAATGATGAAAAATTACAGCAGGCAGCGGCATCAGCGGGAAATGATCTATCATCTTTCAGCGTATTGAAGGATTTCAGCAGTTCCCTGTTGCGTAAGAGCGATCAGGTCTCCCTGAACCCTATGGATTATGTAGACAAAAAAATAGTGGCCTACAAAAATCCCGGTCACAATTTTATCAGTCCCTACACCACCAGTGCTTACAGCGGCATGATGTTTAACAGCTACTGCTGATCCTTTCACAGATCAAAGCAGTAGCTGTTTTTGTTTGTCTTTATTTTGTTTTTTTCGCCTTGGCCTTGTACTTATCGATCTGTACAAAATCGTCCATCAGTTCCAGGATCTTATCACGTCCCGTCTGATTCAGCTTCACATAATTCTGCATAACACGATTTTCCAAAAGCTGTGCCCCCAGAGATGCATCTCTCTCCAGAGAGGAAAAATCCACAGGATTCAAGCTCAGCTTGTCGCACATTTTGATCACTGTTCCGTACGCCATCCCTTCAATACCGCGCTCGAGAGCTGTTACCAGTGTACTGTAAGGAATGTTCATCTCCATTGCAAACTGTCTGACACTGCGATACTGTCTTAAAATTTCTTTCTTTAAAATCTCCGCCTTAGTCATATTTATTCCTCCGCATATCCTCCATAATTGGTACAGCTATAATATACGATTTTGCGTTTTTCATTTCAAGTTAAAAACAGAAAATTAAGAATTTCGACGAAATTTTAACAATATTTTTATATTTTCTCCAGTTGCTCCAGCCAGATCCGGGCGCAGGCGTCAGACGGCATCCGCAGGTCTCCTCTGGGCGACAATGCCACGCTTCCCACCTTGGGACCGTCCGGCAGACAGGACCGTTTAAATTGCTGGGCAAAGAATCTTCGGTAGAAATTTATCAACCATTTTTTAATGATTTCGTCACTGTATCTTCCCGAAAATGTATCTTTTGCAATCCGGTAGATCTTATCCGGAGCATATCCGCAGCGAAGCATATAATATAAGAAGAAATCATGCAGTTCGTAAGGCCCTACCAGATCTTCCGTCTTCTGTGCAATGTTTCCTTCCACCGGCGGGAGCAGTTCCGGACTGACCGGGGTATCCAGCACATCCTTCAATACTGCCGTAAGTTCCCTGTTTTCACAGGTATCCGCATAATAGTCCACCAGATGCCGCACCAGTGTCTTGGGTACACCGGCATTGACGCCATACATGGACATATGGTCTCCGTTGTAGGTGGCCCAGCCCAGTGCCAGTTCCGACATATCTCCCGTACCAATGACCAGTGCATTTTCCTTGTTTGCGATGTCCATCAGCACCTGCGTGCGTTCCCTGGCCTGCCCGTTTTCATAGGTAACATCATGGCATTCCATATCCTGCCCGATATCGGCAAAATGTCTGGTCACAGATTCTCTGATATCCACTTCCCGCAGGGTTACACCCAGAGTCTTCGCCAACAGGCAGGCATTTTCATACGTCCGGTCCGTTGTTCCGAAGCAGGGCATGGTCACTGCTATAATTCCTTTTCTGGAAAGTTGCAGCAGGTCAAAGGTACGTACCGTCACCAGCAGTGCCAATGTGGAATCCAATCCTCCGGAGATTCCGAGGACCGCCGTTTTTAATCCGGTATGCGCATACCGTTTCTTCAGTCCGTATGCCTGAATGGACAAAATATCCTCGCACCGTCTGTTTCGAAGTGCAGGATCCTCCGGCACAAAAGGATGTGCGGCAAATTTACGATCCAAACGGGTCTGCGCAAGCTTTACGGAAAAAGGGACCACGCGGTACTCTTTCTCCGGCTTCTGTCCGAACGTTCCCATTCTTCTGCGTTCATTCACAATTCGAAGCACATCCAGATCCGCATATACAATTCCGGAAGAGAATCGGGATGACTGTACAAGCAGCGTACCATTCTCCGCGATCAGGTCATGTCCTCCGAATACCAGATCCTGGGTGGATTCTCCCTCTCCTGCGGAAGTATAGATATATCCGCACAGGAGTCTTGCGCTGGCAGATTTTACCAATAACATGCGATAGTCATCTTTGGAGACGGTCTCATTGGATGCAGAGAGGTTTGCGATCACCGTGGCTCCCGCAAGTGCATGAGATGTGGAAGGAGGTTCCGCCACCCACAGATCCTCGCAGATTTCACAGCCGATCACCAGTTCCGGAAGTTCTGTGCAGCGAAACAGAAGGTTTATTCCAAAGGGAATTTCCCGCCCGGATAATTGATATTCCGTTACAGTCTCCTCCCCGGGAGTGAAATGTCTTCCCTCATAAAATTCTCCGTAGGAAGGAATGTTTTTCTTCGGGATCATTCCCAGGATATCTCCGTGATGTAATACCGCCGCAACATTGTATAACCGGCCGTCTTTCTCTATCGGAAGTCCCACCAGTATCACGGCATCCATTTTTGCAGTCTGCGCCGTGATCCGAAGCAATGCTTCCTTTGCCTCTTCCAACAACAGGTTCTGAAGAAACAGATCCCCACAGGTATACCCCGTGATACACAGTTCCGGAAATACCACTATTTTTGCTCCATGGGAGACCGCTTCCTCCATCTGTTCACAGATCACCTGTGCATTATAAACCGGATCCGCCACCCGGATCGCCGGTGTGGCGGATGCTGCTTTGACAAATCCCTGTTTCATAGGCTTCCTCGCTTTACTGAATCAATCCCGAATCATTTCCTTTAATTCATCCACGGTAAAGTTATAGTTTTTATTACAAAAATGGCAATTCACTTCTATCTCTTTGCCATCATCGATCATAGACTGCAATTCTTCTCTTCCAATACTGATCAGCGCTTTTCTCACACGGTCTTTGCTGCAATTACAGAAAAATTCCACCGGAAGTGTATCCGTAACTTCCAGATCCATTCCCTCCAGCAGAACACCCAGCATTTCCTCCGGTGTCTTGCCGGCATCCAGCATTGTGGTGACGGAAGCAAGATTTTTGATATTCTCCTCCAGCTTACTGATCGTCTCCTCCTCTGCAAAAGGCATCAACTGCACAATAAAACCGCCGGCCTGTCTTACGGTATTATCTCTGTTCATCAGCACTCCCAATCCCACAACAGAGGGAACCTGCTCAGATACTGCAAAATAATAAGTCAGATCCTCTGCGATCTCACCGGTCTGAAGATCCGTCTGTCCCACATAGGGGTCTTTCAGGCCCATGTCGCGGATCACGCTCAAGACACCGGCGCCCACTGCACCGCCCACATCCAGTTTGCCCTGGGCATTGGCAGGCAGGATCACATCCGGCACATTGGCATACCCCTTCACATGTCCGTTCCTATCCGCAGTCACCGTCAGTCCGCCGATAGGACCGTCTCCTTTGATCTGCAGGGTGATCAGTTCATCGTCTCCCTTCAGCATACTGCCCATCATAACCCCGGCACTGAGAAGTCTTCCCAACGCTGCCGTAACCACGGGGCTTGTATTATGTGCCGCCCGTGCAGTCTCCACTGTCTCTCTTGTAGTGCAGGCGAATGCCCGGATCTGTGCATTTGCTGCAGTTGCACGTACCATATAATCTTTCATTTATTTCACGTACCTTTCTGTCGGCAGCTCCTTTTGCTGCTCTTTTGCTACAATATATACTCTCTCGCTGGTCGCCGTTGCTGCCTCTCCGGTATCGGAATCCATGATTTCGAGGACATTAAGTCCGGCCTGTTCCAACAGCGCCCTCATCTGTTCCGCAGTATATCCACGTTGCAAATGTGTCTCAGTGAATCTGCGGAAAATATCTTCCTCTTCCTGCACGAAAATGGTGAGATCATACTCATTGATCTCCTCTTCGGGATCGTAATAATTCTCCCAGATAAAACTGCAATCCTCTCTGTTCTCCGCAATAGTGGTATTACCAATGACTTCCCGGTATTTGTAGACGGTATTAAAATCAAAGATAAATACCCCGCCGGGATAGAGATAATTGTTCACCAGCCGGAATACCTGCAAAAGTTCCTCTTCTTCCAAAATATAATTGACGGAATCACAGACGCTGATCACCGTACCCACGGTAGAATACAGATCCAGCTCCCGCATATCCTGATGCAGATAAAGGATCTCCGAACCACTCTCCGCTTTTTTATCCATGGCAATATTCAGCATTTCTTCAGAATTATCCAAGCCGATGCAGTCATAGCCTTTTTGATACAGCATTTCCGTCAACGTACCTGTGCCGCAGCCCAGATCCACCACCAGATTACGCTCGGAATCCAGAATTCCCTCCGCATCCCGCTCCGGCTTCGACACTCCATAGGCTGCGATCAGCCGGTTCAGACGTTCGCACCACATTTCATAAGGGGTATTGTCCATGAGTTCATCATATACTCTTGCAAAATCGGTATAAATCTCTTCTGTGTTTTCCATAGCTACAGCATCTCCGTTTTCTTAAAAAATAGTCCCAAGTGCCCCGAACACTCCCATGCTGAGCAGTCCCATGATCACACCTGCCAGAACAACACCACACATTACAGCTATTACGCTGGACTTAAAGTCCATGTCTAACAGACTGGCTGCCAGAGTTCCGGTCCATGCACCGGTTCCGGGAAGCGGAATTCCCACAAACAGAAGCAGTGCCACGAACAGACCTCTTCCGGCCTTCTCCTGCAGCTTCTGTCCACCCTTGTGGCCTTTTTCCAGACAAAAAGTAAAGAACTTACCGATGACAGGCTTGTCTGCACCCCACTCCAATACTTTTCTCGCAAAAAAGAAAATAAACGGCACAGGAAGCATATTGCCCAGGATGCATACAATATAGCTGGGAAGCAGCGGCAGATTCATTCCCACCGCAATGGGAACAGCGCCTCGAAGTTCAATCAACGGAACCATAGATACCAGAAAAATGATCAAATACTTTTTTAACATGTGTTTACTCCAATTCTTTTATTTTTTAATTATACCCTCTTTTCCAGATATTCTTTCAGAAAAGCGATCAGACGGTCCATTTCCTCATCCGTACCGACCGAGATACGCAGGGAGTTGGAAATGCGGGGTTTGTTCCAGTGTCTGACATAAATATCCGCCTCTCGAAGTGCCCGGAACAATTCTTCTGCCGGAACTTCCTTATGAGAAGCAAAGATAAAGTTTGCCTTGGAATCCGGGAAAGTAAATCCCAGGCTCGTCAGTTCCTTTTTCACCCGCTCTCTCGTAGCTATAATTTTAGCCGTGGTTGCTTTAAAATAAGTATCATCCTTCACTGCTTCCACGCCCATTACCTGCGAAGGCAGGTTCATGGTGTAGGAGTTAAAGGAAAACTTCACGTCATTCAGATAGTGGATCAGTTTCTCGTTGCCGATGCAGAAACCGATACGCATTCCCGCCATAGCTCTGGACTTGGAAAACGTCTGAACGACCAACAGATTTTCGTATTTTTTAAGTAACGGCAGTGCACTTTTGCCACCGAAATCCACATAAGCCTCGTCCACGATCACTACCACATCCGGATTTGCCTGCAGGATCTCCTCAACTGTTTCCAGAGATTCCTCCACGCCGGTAGGAGCGTTGGGATTCGGGAAGATGACACCGCCGTTAGGCTGTTTATAATCTTCCGGATGGATATGCCAGTTTTCATCCAGTGCACAGGTGCGATATGGGATCCGGTACAGATCTGCCCATACATCATAAAAAGAATAGGTGACGTCCGGGAACAGTATCGGCTTACCACTGTTAAAAAAAGTCATAAAAGCCATAGACAATACATCGTCCGAACCGACTCCCACGAATACCTGCTCCGGTTTTACATCATAATATGCTGCCAGGGCATCCACCAGTGGCTGGGCATTTGAATCCGGATATAATCTGAGTGCTGCACTCTCCATATTTTCCGCCGCTTTCCGTACCCCAGGTGCGGGAGGATACGGGCATTCATTTGTATTTAATTTAATCATATTGGGCCGGTTCGGCTGTTCCCCTGCCACATAAGGAACTACCTTACGTACATTTTCTTCCCATTTCATAATTTCACTCCTCACTCCTGCTATTCAACTCTTCCCGATAGCTTGCTGCCTGTTCCGAAAGTCCCAGGCGATCATAGCATCGGACCAGTCCCTCCAGCGGTTCTGCCCCGGAAGTCCTTAGTGCCAGTACCGGCTGCGTTTCATATACCGCATTGTAGTACCAGATGACCGCTTCCTCCAAGTCCCCGGATGTCTCGTAGAAATGCCCCAATTCGCAGCAGATCTCCGAGCAGCCGTCTCCGGCGATCACCTTCGAGGTGTATTTAAAAAAGCTCACCGCATCTCCCCGCAGTCTTGCCGCTTTTGCTGCCACACAACAGCCTTCCGTGATCTCATCTCCGCTTCTGTCCGGAGAAGCCACCTGCGCCTGAAAGTAGTTCTCTGCCTTCAGAAAATCCCTGTCCGCTCCACCCAGGAACAATTCTCTTGCATACATTCCATACAACCTTCTGGAAAGCTGTCTTCCTGCTGCGATCTGTTTACGGAAATTGGCAATATCCCTGCCTGCATGATTCTGCTCCGGCATATGGGTGATCACAATATCACTGTCATAGACAACCGGTTCCAGCCGGATCATTTCATGAATTGGTTCTTCCCATATAAAATTTCTCAGTCTCTTAAACAGCTTTGGCCGGTATTCTTCATCAAAATTATAAACTGTACCGTTGTGCAGCTGGTTGCCGTATTTCATCTGTACAATTTCAATTTCGGGAAGAAGCGTTTCTTTTAACGCCTGAAACCTTGCCCGGTTCTCTTCCGAGAGAACCTCATCCGCATCTGCGGAATAAATATACTCACAAGTTGCCTTGGAAAAAGCAAAATTCCTCGCTGCACTGAAATCATCGATCCATGTAAAATCATAGACCCGATCCGTGTATGTCTGTGCGATCCGTCTGGTCGCATCCGCAGAGCCTGTATCCACGATGATGATCTCATCCACCAGATCTTTTACGCTGTCCAGACATCTTGCCAGGATCCGTTCTTCATTTTTCACGATCATGCATAAAGAAATTGTGATCATCTGCATTCACCGTTCCTTTATAACATCTTATAATACCTTAGATAAAAATTCCTGTAATCTGGGACTCTGCGGATTGGTGAAAAATTCCTGAGGAGTATTCTCCTCCACAATATTTCCGCCATCCATGAAAAGCACTTTTGTACCTACTTCTCTGGCAAATCCCATTTCGTGCGTTACGACCACCATTGTCATACCGCTCTCCGCCAGTTCCTTCATAACTTCCAGAACTTCTCCGACCATCTCCGGATCCAGTGCGGAAGTCGGTTCATCGAATAGCATTACTCTTGGATTCATGGCAAGAGATCTTACAATGGCGATTCTCTGTTTCTGTCCGCCGCTGAGGGATGCGGGATAAGCATCTGCTTTTTCCTCCAGTCCTACACGTTTTAACAGTTTCAGAGCATTTTCCTTTGCTTCTTCTTCGCCCATCAGTTTTAACTTCACAGGCGCCAGCGTAATATTATTCATGATCGTAAGGTTATTGAACAGATTAAAATGCTGGAACACCATTCCCATATGCTGACGGACTTTATTAATGTCAATCTTGGGGTCTGTGATATTCTGTCCGTCGAACCATATTTCGCCGCTGGTAGGTCTCTCCAGCAGGTTCAGGCAACGTAAAAATGTACTTTTGCCGGATCCGGAGGGACCCACAACTACGATTTTTTCACCGGGATGAATATGATAACTTACCCCTTTTAACACCTGATTATCTTCAAAGCTTTTATGCAGATCTTTAACGATTATCACTCTTACGCAGTCTCCTTTCCAGTTTTGCAAGCAGGATGGACAATACCTTGGTCAATACAAAATAGATGAAGGCAATACCAAGCAGCGGTGTAAATACATCGAACAGCTTGGAAGTCATCTGATTGGCCACACGGGTAAGATCGCTCATTCCTACATAACCCACAATAGATGTCTCCTTGATCAACACGATAAATTCGTTGCCCAGCGGAGGCAGAATGCTCTTGAATGCCTGAGGAATAATGATATAACGCATGGTCTGGAATTTATTCAATCCCAGGGATCTTCCCGCTTCCATCTGTCCTTTATCCACCGCCAGAATTCCCGCTCTGACGATTTCTGCCACGTATGCTCCGGAATTAATACCGAAAGTCAGGCTGGCAATCAGAACACTGTTTTTGCAGGTAGCCAGAATACCGGACCACATGATCAGCAATTGGACCGTGGTAGGCGTACCGCGGATAATATCAATATAGGCGCTCGCAATACGGGATGCTATAGTCTTCGAACCGTTTTTTCTCGTAGACAATTTTAAAAATGCTGCAATCGTTCCAATCAGGATACCAAGCAGTGCCGCAAAAAAAGAAACCTCTAAGGTTACTCCCAGGCCTTTCAGATAAAGCTTCCATCTGTCAGCTTCAATGAAGGCTGCATAAATATGTTGCCAGATATTTTGCATGTTATTTCCTATGCCTTTCTTGTAAATGTATAAATTTCCATTACCTACCTTAATATAGCAAAAAGAAGAGAATGGCACAAGCCATTCTCTTCTTTTTTCGTGTATATTTTGTATAAAAATTACTCTCCGATGTACTGAGCTACCAGAGCATCAAAGGTACCATCTGCCTTAAGGTCTTCCAGTGCCTGATTGATCTGATCTACCAGTTCGCTTCCCTTGGGAAGTGCAATTGCATATTCTTCGGTCTCGAAACCGAACTCTGCACCATCGATAATCTTAACCTTGCCTTCGAACTTCGTGTTGAATACTTCTGCAGGGTTCTTGTCGATGATAACCGCATCTACTCTGCCGTTTACCAGATCGTTGACAGCATCGATGGCTCTGTTATAGGTCTGTGCAGTAACACCTTCAATGTCCTCGGAAAGGAACATTCCGGTAGTACCCAGCTGGCTGCCGATCGTCTTGTTCTTCAGATCATCAGCGGTTGCAATATCGGAATCTGCCGGTACGATGACGAACTGTACAGCCTCGTAATAAGGATCAGAGAAATCCACCTGTTCCTTACGGTCGTCGGTAACGGTCATGCCTGCGATAGCACCATCAATTCTGTTGCCAATAGAGCTTACCAGAGAATCGAACTCCATGTTCTCTACCTGGACTTCCATGCCCAGCTTCTCACCTACTGCCTTGATCAGAGCGACATCAAATCCATCGGGTTCTCCGTCATCACCAACATACTCAAAGGGAGGGAACTCAGCATTTGTACCGAATACCAGTACGCCGCCCTCTGTCTTATCGGCTGCTTCCGTTGTTGCAGCAGCTTCCGTTGTTGCGACAGCAGTCTCTGCCACACTGCTTTCAGCAGCCTGAGAACTCTCATTGGTTGCGGAATCAGAACCACAGCCTGTCAGCATTGCTGTGCACATTACAGTTGCAAGTAACATTGCGATTGCTTTTTTCATAATATTTTCCTCCTGTCTGTGTTTTGGAAACCACTATGGTTTCTAAACTTTAGTTACTATAGCACTTTTTAAAAAGATACGCAACTGTTTATGCATAAATATACGTTGTTCTAAAAACACTTTCGAGGAACGTTACGGAAAAAAATGCTGTGATAATATAAGGAATAAACGGCTGTGGTTCGCGCAGTCTGCCTCTTGGAGTGACATTTCCCCGAAACAGCTGCACGATTGTCAATAACACGACTGAGAGGAACATCTGCAGCAGAAACCCCACCATTCCGACTGCATTTCCGCACTCCGCCAAAGCACAGACCGAAAATGCATGACAATCCGCTTTTCCGTACATTCTGCTGAATAGAAGCTGCTGCAGCATGACAAACACCAGTACAGCGACGATACCAGAAAATTCTCCGCCCGCCGTCATTCCCAGGATTCCGGCCCACGGGAGACACCACCACCATACATAATTATACACCCAGCAATTTCTACGATCCATGTACGCTGCACTCAGAAGGCCTCCGGCCAGCAGACAGCCGGCCAGCAGTCTGAGATTACTCACGACCCACCCGTATTCTGTGCATTGCTCCGAATAGTTTACGGTCATCGCACCAAACACAGTCATGACATACATGAAAATCCTGTCACTTCCGTACCATTTTTCTTTATTCCCGTCAACATTCAGCAGCCACTTTGCACTGCCTGAAATGATGATCGTCGCAAGTACTATTTTCCCCATGTCATCACCTCAGTCTGGTCCGCAGGTCCTCCAATACACTGCCTTTTACCCCGATCACGCTAATTCCGGGATGGTCCTCAAGCTTTTTATCTCCCTTATATGCCTTCACCGTAACTTCAAAATTCTCGTTTTCAGGAGTATACAAAGGCACCATAAACTGTAACTGTTCCGTAATACGATATCCCGGCTTGTCCCTATAGTCAAAAATACGATTCAGCTCCGGGCACAGATCTGTCATTTCTTTGGGGAAGATCACTTCCACACGATCCGCATATCCCCAGACCGTAAAAGTCAAGATACCGCTCTCACCGCAACGGAAGGCTGCATCCTGTGGCTCCCGTATTCTGATAATGTCAGCCTCCAATCCGAATTCCGTCGTTCCTTCGGATATTTCCGTTTCATTTCCCACCTGATCGCATGCATATGCAAACACAGTAAAGTCTCCGCTGAACAGAGCATCATCTTCTGTGATTTCCATCCGTATACTGCCATCTGCATCCGGATGATATGTTTTACTTACAGTATTGTCTGTATTTTGTATGTTCACATAAAACTCCTTCACTCCACTGACAGCATCACTAGCCGTTATTGTTACATTCACCTTTCCGTCCCGCCTGTCGATCAGTTCCCTGTTCTCCAGCATTTCCATTCCATATATCACCGGCGGCTCTCCATCCGCGATCAGAGTAATCTTATTTTTTTCATCCAGTTCATGAAGCGAATAGATTTTACCTGCAACGGAATCGGCCTCTGCAATGGGAATTACTTGTATCCTCTGTCCGGACCGATCCCCTGTGATCGTAAATTTTTGTACACCGGTAAGACTTTTACCTGAATCTGAGCGAACAGTAAATGAATACGGATATTGCTGTAATACTGTGGTTCCTTCCGTAGCATAAATTAAACCTTCAGCATCTGTGCGGACAGTTTCCACAGCTGTATCTGACGAAGGCGTACGGATAATATTCCGGGCTATTGTCCCTTCTTGTGTCCTTGTCTCATAAATTGTCTCATTCAGCTGATATTGCAAAGAGGCCACCCCTTTCAGATATGCCTGATGCTTTAATGTGATCGGAGTTCTTCCGTCAGCGCGTACATACCAGCACCTTTCTTCCGATGACGGAGCTACATTTCCGTCTTCTCCTTCCGGAATCAGCTGGCCGGTATAAATCTTCCATGGCACCTCTGTTTCTTTGATGGTGAAATGTGTTGTAGCTCCTATATTTCCGGCAACATCTACTGCTGCCACATGGAGATACTTCGTGATTTTGTCAGCTGTCACATTTGTATGCGGTTCTGTGTTGAAATGTCCGTTAACTTTCGTTACATTCGTATCTTTTGCGTCATCTGCAACCAGATAATATCCTGCAATCCCACTGGTCAATCTGTTTTGTGTAATATTCGATTCACAAAGCCGTACTGTACTTCCGGTCAGATATGATTCTGCCTTGTGATAATATACCGTTCCGTTGTCCTTCGGCTCCTGCCAGGTAACACGTACGCGTTTTTCATCTATTGCCTCATAAATCGCTTCTGTCGGTATTTTATCCGGCAGTGCAAAATCTGTTGCCACAATACCTTTTAAATGTGATGTTTCCTGATATCCTACCATTTGGGATTGAATCTCCACGCTTCCGTCACCTCTGTTATTACCACTCAGGCTTTCAAATATTTGTACACAATCCTCATTCACATAGTTGCTTCCTCCATAGGCCGGTTTAGACGACAGCACCTGGCCTTCCGTATATCCACAAATCGATGTCATTCCGCCGGTGAAATTCAAACCGGTAAGAGATGATGAAAACCAGGCATTGCTGCAATCGTGATAAAATTTAAAGTGCAAATATACTTTTGTAGTTCCCTCCGGCAAGTTAAAGTGAAATGTTCCTGAAAATTTACTTGTGCCCGGAGCTCCACCCCAGGAGCCATCCTCATTCTGCCACGAAGAGTTTGGTGTCTCACCCAAAGCATACACTGCATCCCGGAAGCTTCCGGATAGAATGATTCTTCCCGCCTGATTCAAAATACAATATTCTGATCTGTTCAGCGAAAATCTGCACCCATTCCCCCAACTGTCAGCATATACAGATACATTTAATTTTGTATTTCCTCTGGTATCAATCCCCTGATATCCGCTGGTATTCCATCCATCTGCGGCCCAATGAGGCCGGGCCCAGCCTGCTCTGATAACATGGTAAGTGTTGTCATCATCCTTCGTATGCCCTCCGACACTGGTGGCGGTATATGTATTACTGTAGGAATCGTTAGCATACACAAAATGCTGCCAATTTCCGAAAGCCGGCGTATAAGAAGCATCCCGATAGCATTCGTTCGTATGGTGATGAACGATTCTCTCCCCGGCACTTCCTCCCAGGTATCCGGCACCGCCACCAGCCATTCCATCCTGTCCGTCACTGTTTTCTGTCACTCCCGCCATACTTCCTCCGGCACCTCCGTTTCCGGCAGGAGATGCACCACCGCCTCCCCCGGCGATCAGCAGAATCCCTTTGCGGTCCGACACAACGCTTGTCTTCCCGCCTCCGTTTCCGTAATCTGTGGCGCTGCCACCTCCGTTCACGCCATTCTGACCGCCTACAAAACAGGTAAGCTTCTCTCCCTGTTGCAGCCAGAATGTACCCGTAACACTCCCTCCGTATCCTCCACTGTTTGACTCATAATTTTGTCCCTGGGCCCCTTTTGCCGTTATCGTATAGAGACCTGTATACGGAATAAGAAATGTTTTTTCTTTTCCTGTATATTCCTCCTTTTTGTTCACCTCCGCTGCATTACTGATATCGTCTGCCGTATTCACTCTGGTCCAGGCACCATTCTCCCGTTTCTGAAACAGAAGATACGATTTGTCTTTTTGATCTGCCTGCGACCATGTCAGATCTACCGCCCCTTTTCCCTCGTTGGCTCTGTAATTGTCCGTCGATTGTAGCCGCAATGTCACCCAATGAGCATACAATGTCAGTGAGGCGGAGGGGATGATCCTGTCCCCCGGAGCGCCCGCCGGCTGCGTAAACTTTGTATCATAATACCATCCGCCGAACGACCAGCCTTCTCTGGATGTGGCCGGCAATGTGACCGGATCCGGATGATATACTGCTTTTACCGTATCCGTATGTCCGTCTGCAGCGGGAAATATATAACTAGCCCCGTCTATCTGTCCCCGGAATGGCAGGATCCTCATCCATTCTTCGAAATGATTAGTCGCCCTGACAGGTGACACCGGCGTACCTCCGTTGGTCTCAAACTTTATAAGACAGCCTTCCGGTGGTTCTATATGTGCTTCCTGCAATGCATATTTTTTTTGATACTCCCCTGTAACTGAAAAAACACTTTCTCCGTTATAGCTTCCTCCTGCTGCATCTATCTTCAAAGTACTTTTACAGGGACGCCATTGTGCGTAGAGAATCACCGTGCCGTTGTCTTCCTCCGTCCACGTGGTCCTGTCTTTGTAATCAGCCGTAGACAGATTGTATATTTCTGCACGGTCCCCATAAGAGATACCGCTTCCGTCCGGTTTGCTATTCCATCCGGTGAACACATATCCGGTCCGGGAATAATTATTTACCACAAGATGTGTGACCGGCGTTACTTCTTTTCCCTCATAAAGTACAGCATTATCATACATATGATAGCTTTCTTCCATAAACCCATGGCAGGACTCAGCATTTGCATCATAGGTAATCCTATACTGATTGTTTGAGATCGTCTTACATCGGTGTGGTGAAAATGTAACTCCCTGTTCCAGATTACTACAAAACGGGCACAAATAATAATAGGTCACAGGGTTTTCTTCGCTGCCAAGATCCATATACTGTATCGTCTCCGCCGCTTCCCTGCTCATATAAATATTCCACCATTCTATCGGTTCTCCGCAATCCGCACACAACGGCTTCCAGCCGGAATAATAATACCTATGACATTTTTTCATGCCGAACGAAATACCATGCCATCCGGGGGGTGCTCCATATGCATTATGAATACATTGTGCACCGCGCAAAACAACCTGCCATGCCCCTATGGGTACTTCCCCTCTCCGGCTGGATCTGTAATAATGTTCTCCCTCCTGTAATGCCTCCAGGGAAGATTTGATTCCGGTATACACTGTCGTTGTTTCGTTTTCGTCATACCATTTATAGTTCCGGTCCCCAGCACAGGTTGTCCATGCTTTCCCGTCCGGGCTGAATGATACATAACTGCTGTTGTAAATCGTCTTTTTTTCGGAGGCCTGTACATGCCCGCCCGGAAGCAACAGCACAATTCCCAGTGCAATTCCCATGATGCTGTACAATGCACAGCGTATTTTCTCCGTCATGCCGCTTCTCCTTCCTGGTGTATCCCGGAGCACTGTCAATCGCAGACCTTAACGACTCTGAGCGATCCTTTTGCCAGATTTCTGTAAAAATCATCTACTTTACCGTTGTCCATGTAAACATTGATCCTCTGCGCAGGAGTCGTTGTATCTCCACTGTCTATCGCATTTCCGTTTTGGTCGAAAACCTGCTGCACGAACAAATTCTTCCAAACCGGCTTTTCTTTGGCTGTTTCTTCTTTATCAATACAATAAATATGAATCCTGTCCCCCGCTCGCAGGACTCCTCCCACTGCCTGATACAGATCTTCCGCACAAAATCCGGCAATTACAGCTTCTTCCATCTCTCCGGTAATCTGTTCTTCACTTTCCAGCATTCCCCGGGTCACAACACTGCCTTTTTCAATCCGGTGTACCGCTATTCTGCCTGTGATTTCATCCATATTCTTTATTGCCGTGTCCGGTACGATCTTTCGGTCGATCTCCACCGTCTGTACATAATTCAGGATGTTGTCTTCCGTGATGCTTTCTCCCTTCGGGAGATCGTCGATCGTTACACAGACTGTGATTTTCTCATACTCTGCCAGAACCTTTTTTTCTGCCTGAAGCATTATGATAAATACTGCTGCCGCCGCTATGAATGCCGCCAGAATACTCCCATTCCATATTTTATTTTTTGTGTTTTTACTCATTTCCCGTAACTTTATTTTCTGTAATTTCATTTTCCTTCTCCCTGTTGTCGTTTCTTATAACATCTACCAGTTTTCCCTTATGAGCCATCACGCGTGTCCCCAGAAATCCTTCCACAGGATAAGCGATCTCACTGTACACACCGGTTTCTTCAATCATCTGACCATTCGGTGCATGAACATTTCCGACATTTCCACTCCATACAGATACCGTTCCATCCCGATCTCTCTGCCAGATTTCTACCAGATCGAACGTGACATTGTAGATTGTGTAATTCTGTATTTCCACCTGTCCAGAGATCATTCTCCGGTTCTGTGCCATAAAATGATTATCCAGTCCGAGATTTTCTCTCAGTGCATGGCAGTATCTCTCATATGCCTGTTCGGGATCTGTTATGAGTACTTTTTGCGTAATGCCGTATTCTTCGATATCGATGACCGCCGAGGCCAGATTCGACAGTGCCAGGGCATCTTCCATATACATGGCAGATTCTCTGTACAAAGCAACCTGCAGCTGCATACATAGCAGTATTGCCAAAAACAGTATCAGGAACAGTCCAAGCACCCAGGAAACCTGTCCCTGTTCTCTAGTTTTTCGCTGTAGATACTCTTTTTTCATAAATTTCATAAGTTTCCCCCAGCCGGCCATGAATCTGCAATACAACGTCATTTCCGTATCCCGCCGGATTTAATGTACTTCCCTCATAATCAATCCCTGTCATCCCCAGATTCTCCAGTTCTGCGGTCAACTGCATCTGATCCTGAGCCGCCAGATAGCCGACCGTTTCCATCTTGAGCAGATAACATCGTGCCAGCTGACCCACTTCCGCCTTTTTGGCAATCAGCTGTACATTTTCCATATAACTTATCATTAATGCGGTGAGTGCCAGGATGCACAGTCCTATTGTCAGTATTTCTCCTACGTTTCCGGCTTCTTTTTTTCGTCCTGTCATACACTCTCCTGCCTTATACACCGGTGAGAATATCTGCCGCTTTTGTCTGCATTGCCGTCACGATCGTCTGTATAAACGTTGTCAGACTGTCTTTCATGACCACGCACAGCAACAATGCAATAATGCATAGTCCGACTGTCACCAGAATCCCATCGATTCCCGGTTCACTGCTTAAGGCATGTTTTTTAATTCCGCTCACAATCTTTTCCCAATTTCCGTGCTTTTTCTCTTTCATTTTATTTCGTTCCTTTCGTATTTTAATATTTTTATATTTTGTATTTTTGTTTTTTCATTGGCCGGCTGTTTAGAATTTCACTGCCGCACGGAACATATATCCCACACAGGCATACAAGATCACTCCCAAAGTCGCGCCCAGCATCCCCAACTGGTAAAATGTAATGCTGCGGTCCAGTGCATTTTTCTGATGATTTAGGACTGTTATCTCCATATCCTTCAGCTGTTCTCCCATATCTCCCAGGAGTTCCACAGCTTGTCCGGATTCCCCCGCCTGGATCAGTGTGATGCACAATGCATCAATTTGCCGGTTATCAAACTTTCCCTGAAAAGCTGACAAAGCCGTCATAAGATCAGACTGCATTACAAGATCCCCCGCCAGCTCTATCAGGGCCTGTTGCAGGCGCCGTCCTTTCACACTCTGACAACATTCCGTCAGAGCATCCGCGACATAAATACCGGCACGGATCTGTACCTCCAATGCCTGATAGATCAGCTTGATCTCCGTCAACATATTGCGATTATCCCTCTCATTCATATATATCAACAGCAGTTCCGGCAGAAAATACAGCACCGTTGCTGCCAAAACAGCGTATCCGCATCCGATTTTCAACAGACTGATCGCCCCCAAAAAAGCCAGTACGATTCTACCTGTTAAGTACTTCATGGGAGTAATCGTTTTTCCAAAATGATATTTTGCTCCGTTACGGATCAATTTTCTCTCTGTCTTTTCCGCCCAGCCGGTATAGCCTTTGCTTTCCCGTATCATTCCCGTAAATTCTTCCATGGTGTGCAGCAGGATTTCCGGTGTTTTGCTCCTTCCCAGACGAAAAACAAACACTCCGCCGAAGACAGCTCCCAATATCTGCGGTATCCAAATAGTTTTCCAGTACATTCTCTCATTCTCCTCACATTTTGGTATCTACACAACATTTGTGTTTATCTTCGAAACCCATATACCTTGCGCAGGAACAATCCAAATATGATCCCATAGATTCCCAATGCCAGGTGTCCGGGTAACGTATCTGTTACGATCTTCCAGACAGATACATCGATCAGACGATCCACTGTCATCAGAGCGAATACTGACATTGCCGCCAGCAGTCCCATATTGATCGCTGCTTCCCTCAGCATTCCTTTTCGTTCCTCCTCTGTCCTAAGATATTCCCGCACAGAACGTCTGCTACTGTCTACCAGTGTTGTCAGATCTGCCATGTAACGTATACTGATCTCCAGATTTCTGGCAAGTTCTTTGAACTTCGGATGTTCCACCTTTTCCGCCATTGCCAGCAGTGCCGTGGAGGAATTTCCCGTCATCTGTGCCTCATAGGCGCATTCCTCCATCACTCCTTTCAGTGGCTCTTCCATATATTTACTCACCTGCCCCAGGACACCGGTGATCTCCCCGGCAGTCAGGCTGTAATTTCCCAGGAAATTCAGGCACTTTAAAATATTGTCATTTACCGACCGGTATTCCAAGAAACGAAAGGTGTTCAGGAGAATCATCTCGACAGCCATTGTGATCATCAGATACATAAGTGAAGTTATCATTTTGCACCCAAGCACCTGTGTCCCTCCGAAGACAGCCGCAATCAGCAGTACATTTCCGGCAACCCATTTTTCTGCTGTAAAATGGGGCATTCTTCTGCGCAATCCGCTGTACCGTAAAACCTCTTCTATCCTGTACCAGACATTATTTTTTTGTTGAAATTCCATCAGACGGTGCCGGTTCTCTACTGCTCTCAGTTGTGACGCACGATCCATTCCTTCCCTGGTCCGGTGCAACAGCTCCCATAGCTTCTCCAGCCACCTCATCCGGCCAAACAGAAGCAAAAAGCCCATAAATAATAAACAGACAATCCATACGTATATGATCATAAGTTCCTCCTGTGTAATGATCAAAACAACCTCTCATATTCCAGATTCTCTTTCTCTGCGTTCCAGCCCAGGCAGGCAAATATTTCCTTGACCCTGTAATGTTCCATGAAGATCAGTGTCTGAAAGCAGTCCATCATTTTCATCAACTCATTGCGTGAGTATCTACTGTCATACATTGCATAATCCACTATTTTCTCCGGAGCTCTGTCAGCGGACGGCGCATGCACTGTAGCGGCACAGATCTGTCCCGTATAAGCTGCATTCAGAAGATACAGTGCCTCTCCGCCCTTCACTTCTCCGATAATGAAAAAATCCACATCCATGGTAAGACCGGCAATGCTGATATGCTTCAGATCATAATTCACTGAACTCTCCGAAGCACCCGGCAGGGAATGTAGAAACATCATATCCGGATGGAAAAGTGTCGTCAGTTCATCCGCCTGTTGGGCCACCAGTATCGCCATATCATCCGGCAAAGTCTCTTTAAGTGCATTCAGCAGTGTCGTTTTCCCGGAGGAATTGCCTCCGCAGATCAGTGTGGACCCCTGCCGGAACCTTTGCACCAGCAGTTCCGCCGTTGCCCTGTCCATCATATTCTTCTCCACCAGTTGCGCCATCATCGGAAAATTCTTCGGAACTTTACGAATACAGAGATAAGGTTCGCTGTATGTATTCACGATCGGCATGGACAGTGTAAAACGAAATATAAAATCCGGATGACTTTCCGTATCCGTAAATCGCTGAATCGCATTCAGATTCGAAATATTCACCTGATTTCTGGTCGCTATATAATCAATAAACTGCCGATATTCCTTCTCGGAAGCAAAGGCAATGCCTGCATCCATACGTTTCCCCTCTCTCTTGATCCGAATGCAGTCATGGCTGACTACACGGATATCCGAAATACTCCCATCATCCATGAGCGGTGACAATCTGGAATAGCCGAACACATATTGCTCGAATTCTTTTAAAAGATCCGCCTGTTTTTCCACCGGTAAATGATAATTCTGCTCTATGTGTTTCAAAACTTCCCGTAAAAATTGTTCCTTACTCAGAATTCCTTTTTTCACCTGCACCAAAAGAATCTGCTTTTGCGTAAGGAAATCCTCTACTAATCGCTGTAAATCCTCTTCCATTTTTCCTCCAATCGCATATTTTGTTGTAGCCGTTCCCTGTTATTACTTCTTCTGTAATGTGATGTGTGGTCGAACATGACCGGATAAAAGATGCCGACGCTCTGACTGTCCCGTCGGGTAATATGCAGATTACTCCTTCTGCCATGATATGTCAACGCTTTCAAAACTATTTCCTGATTTTCGGAATAGTGCCCAAACAAAAACCGCAGTCCGGGGATTTTTCACTAAAAATCCAGTCAGACTGCGGTCTCGCACCTTGTATATTTTGTCTTTGTCTATTTTGTCCTATCATACTCACATTCCTGTTGCAACAGCAATGCATCAAACGCCTCCACCGGCATAGGACGGTGAAACAGAAAGCCTTGTGCATCTGTACAACCGCATCCCAAAAGGAAGCTCTTCTGTTCCTCTGTTTCCACTCCCTCAATCACGATATGTACTCCCAGCTGCTGCAGCATGGCAATGGTATTGCGGATAATGATCCGGCTCTTATCCTTTTCCAGATCCCGGATAAACTCTCTGTCGATCTTGATCTCATCCAGTGTCTGGTTCTTCAGCATATTCATAGTCGAATAACCGGTTCCGAAATCATCCATGGACACCAGGAAGCCCCGCTCCCGCAGGCTTTCCATGCGGCGATACATACCTGCCTCGTCCTCCAGGAAGGCGCTCTCTGTCAGTTCCAACGGAACATACTCCGGCGGAACATCATATTCCTCCCTGAGACGGATCAGTGTCTCTGCCATTTTTTCATCATATGCGTGTAATCGCGATACATTGATGGAAACGGGGACAAGCATCCGGTCTTCCCGGTGCAATTTTCCCAGATAAGCAAACACCTTCTCCCAGATATATTCATCTACATTGATGATAAATCCGTTTTTCTCCAGTACGGGAATGAACTCTCTCGGTGGCACCAGCCCCTTTTCCGGATGCTTCCAGCGCACAAGCGCCTCACCTCCGATCACTCTTCCGTCCCTCATATCGACCTTGGGCTGCACATACAGCTGTAGTTCTCCGTTCTCCAGTGCGGACACGATATCATTTTCCACCTGGCGTTCTCGCATCTTCTGACTACGCATTTTTTCGTCAAATATTGCATATGTCCGATATACTTTGCCTTTGATACTGTTCATAGCCATCGTGGCGCAATCTTTCAGATAGCTGATGGCAGGGGCTCTCTCCGGTGAGATTCCGATTCCAAAGGATGGTTGTACACGGTAAGCGAACGGAAAGTCAGTTATCTTTTTTCTGATCTCCCGCACAATAATTTCCAGTTCCTCTACTTCCTCATAGCTTGTGCATAAGCAAAAGATATCTGCTCTGATATGGCAGGCATAGCTATCCGGCCTGTTATTCTCATACCAGTCAAAGCAAGACGCAATAAATCTTAGCAATCTGTCTCCTTCGTCTCTGCCGCAGAACTCATTCACAGCCTTAAACTGTACAATATCCATAATTATGACACCGTATTTTTTATCCGGCTGCTGCTTGATCATTTCACCGCACAGATAGAAAAAAGAATTGATATTATGCAGATTTGTCAGCCCTGTTCTGTTATTTTCTACATTTTCTTCCGCCATTTTTCTAAGAGAATACAGATATAATTCTTCTTTTCCGGCATCTGTTTTCTGCGGAGAAGATTCAACGATTTCCTCTTTTGCTTTCTGATACGTCATAGGCACCCTCCTCAAAACATAAATCAGTCCCGATGAATGCTTTTATTATACTTCATTTTGGTGATTTTTTCTACTATATGCCGATTTTTATTGTTTTTTTTAGGAAAAATGATATAATATGGGTGTCTGTAAAGTTATTTCAGAGAGGAGCGTACTTTATGTTTTTACTTTTAGCCGGCGGACTTTTGATCATCCTTTTGGCAGTAGTGATCGCCGTAGTATCCTCCGTGGTATCCGCAGTTGCGGCAGCTACCGACGATGCAGAAGACTGACATTCCGGACTTCGGATTGTCAGTTTTCTTCTCCCCGTTCGATTCTCGCCGCCAGGTCTTCCAAGTACATCCAGCGTTCCATCTTTTCTTCCAGCTGCTGTTCCGCAGCCTCTTTTTCCTGTGTCAATTCATTGAGTTTCACGAAATCACTGGCATATTTTGAAAAATCTGCTTCCAAAGTTGCAATTTTATCCTCTAATGCCGCCATTTCGCCTTCAATGGATTCATAGTCTTTCTGTTCCTGGTAAGTGAATTTTAATTTGCGTTTCTGTCCGTTTTTCCAGTTTTTAGAAGTAGTTTCCTCATCGGCGTTCTTCGGCTGGGATGCTGCCGCCGTTCCTGTGCTCTCTGTGTTCCCCTCCGCAGCTTTCCTATTGGCATAATCTGTGTAACCGCCCTCATACTGCACCATGCGGGTATCCTCCAGGGCGAAGATCCTGCGGACCACACGATCCAGAAAATACCGGTCATGGGATACGACGATGACGATGCCTGGGAACGTGTCCAGATAATCCTCCAGTACCTGCAGGGTGGCAATGTCCAGATCGTTAGTCGGCTCATCCAAAAAATGTAGCCCCTTCCCTATACCTCTCTATTTTACTGGACTTAACAGAATGTACAACTGTGTTTCATGTTCTTCTTTTCATTTTATATAAAAGAAAACGCATAGTCAATCCAACCATGCGTTTGTAAATGGCTTCTTGCGAAGCCATAATATTCGATTTCATTTATGTTGTTCTGCCTACAGCATTCTTAAAATATTTGCATTTTTCTTTTCCAACGCTTTTTGCATTCTTTGGTTTTCCATCTTAAGTTCCTCATTTTCTCCCCGCAGTATTTTCATCTGTTCATGCAGCTTCTCAATTTCATTGTTCATAGCCATATCCAGTATCTCTCTCCGGGGATCAACCATGCCAACCTGTTTCTGCATCGCTTCATCCAGCAGATTTCGCACAGTAGGATTTTTGTAGAAAAAACCTCTCGACAGTCCTGTCTGTGCCATCAGCTTTGGAATTGTCACCTTTTCCCCTTCTTCCATCATATCCAATATCGTTTTTCTGGCGAGGTCGATTTTCTCCCTGCTGACCTTTTGGTTACATTCCACCATTTTGTCGTATTTGCTCATATTCTTCCTCCCAACCATCCAAGCTTTCTTTCATCTGATCTGATAACATCTTCAGCACTTCTCTCGTATCATCTGCCAGAGCTTGGTTACTCATCTTTCGATAATACTTTACGTTTCTGACAGATCTATGCCCCAATAGTTGTGCTATTGTCCAATCGTCCAGATGCATCTCTGACAATTTCACGCTGTAATAATGTCTATACAAATGAGATCCGAATCCAAATAAATTACCGTTATCATCCCGGATATCCTTCTCATGGATCATTTTCACAATCCGGCTTTGGATTGTACCGTATTGCAATGCTTTTGCAGGATCCTTATCATTAACAAAAATGTACTTTGTTTTTCCGTACTTCTCTCTGGTATAAGTAATGGCCATTCTGATTAACTGCGCCAGTTCTGCGCTGATTGGTTTCTCATAAGTACTACTTTTCATTTGCCGTATCCGTATGATAATGTTCTCTTCCTTTTCATACAGGCAGTCCGTTTCCAGCGTAAGTGTATCTGATATTCTGGTTCCCAACATCTGGTGGATGATCATAATTCTGGCCGTCTGCTCATCCATCTCCACAATCGCTGCGTTCAATCTCTTCAGTTCTTCATCGGAATATGTCCTAAACTCTCCTCTGCGTGCAGGCGGAATATCTCTGTTCAGAAACAGCATACTCAGATTTTCATATTCACAGGCGTGACCTATACTTTCCAATATAGACCGGAGTCGGTTCAACTCTGCATGAAAATATTTTATTCCAACATCTTCCGTTTTCAAGTAAGTCAGATATTCTTCTATAATATTGCGATTCACTTCCTCGCAAGATTGTATCTGTGGTTGTTTTTCTTTTAAATATCTCGACAGCCGCCTTATGGCTGTCATTTCCTTTTTTACGCAGGCAATCGCCTCACTTTGAAGATTTAGATAAATTCCTTTTTTTAGTTCCTCCCGTATACTTTTCTGTGATATTGCAGTGAAATCAATTGATTTTACATTTTTAACAGGATTATCCTTATACGGTATGTCCAATTTTTCCAGATGCCAAATATCCTTCTCTTTTTCCGCCACCCCATTCCGCATCATCCTTCGTTCATTGACAAAATCCAGTATTGCATCCAGATATCCAAACTCTCTCGTCTTTGGAAAAGTGGCGGTTCCATATACGCCTTCCCGCTTTTTGGTAATTTCTATTCCTTCCTGAAGCATCCATGCCTTCAGTTTTTTCATCCACACTTCTTTTTCTATATCAGCCAGATTTTCCACATTTTGAGCATACCTGTTTAAAAAACGGCATATTTTTCTGTATCGGACTCTCTCTGCACAAAAAGTCACTATATTCACCTTTTGACTTCTGTCCACAAGAAAATCTCTCACTTCTGTCCGTATACTCGCTGCTGTCAATTCATTCAGATCATAGAACGGGTCCCCAGTTATATACTTCTCCTGCTGTTTCGTCAACGCAATCGCTCTGTACTGTGTCATTTTCCTGATATAGATTCTGTTCTCCATTTTCCACCCCCTTTCTCAGACAACTTGCCAGACTTTTTCTCTTGAAATACTCTTCATTAGCGTTCTCTATTCTCTTTGGCATATAATCCAAATATTGAAGTGTCATTTCTTCATACTCATGTCCCAGATAATCCCGAATACTCTGTATAGGAACACCGGCATCATAAAATGTTGTTGCCAGCGTATGACGATAGTCATGACTTTTGAAAAGATATTCGCCATTCTGAATATTGCATTCTTCACAGAGTCGTTTCATTGTTTGTTGAAAAGTTGTTTTTCTGTATGCCCCACCATTTCGATTCTGAAATATATATTCCTCAGTCTTACGTTTGTATTTTGTAATATAAACCTGCATCAGCCGATACAAAGTCATCGGTATCGGTATGCGTTTATAGGTTCGCATTTTGATCTGATATACCTGTATCCAGGCATCCTTCCCCTGAAGATAATAGGCGTTCCCCTTCAATGTACATACTTCACTGATCCGAAGCCCTACTCCCCACAAATGCAGATACATCAACCTCACTTCCTCTGGAAATCGATATAGATTCCGTCGAATCTGATCCATGGTTTCCTGCGCAACACTTCGGTCATGATGTTGCATGAAGGTCTTCTTGAGGTAATAATTCGGATCAAACGGTATGGCTGTGATATAGTCTTTAATTTGTAAATATTGGAAAAAGTGCAGAATACACATAACCTTCTTATTAAATGTATCCGCCTGCACTTCCCGCTGTTGTTCACTTCTGAGCCATGCATCCATCTGCTGCTCTGTCACCATACAGATATTTTCCGTCTCCGGCTGATTCATATCTCCCAGAAATTTTCTTACCACAAGAAACTCTGTTCTTAGACTGCTGATAGAGAGGTTTGCAATTCCGATGCCATATCTTAAATACTTTTGTAGTAGTTTTCGATTCTCTTTATTCGTAACCTCTGCAAAGGACAACGACATTATGGGGGCCGCTGGATCTATTCTCTCTGGCTGCAGATGCATCCGCTCCATATACCATACATTCGCATCCCAATGAATTTCTTCTGCTTCCATAAAAAGTGCTCTGCCACACCAGTATGTGACTCCTGCATAATAGTGACGCTGATATTCTGTTGTAAATGTTTTCTGGAATCTTTCGATTTGATCTATTTCCAATTTCTCCAGATCTTCGATCTGTTCCAATATACAGAAATCGTATAATCTTGCCAGTCCACCAAGCTGTGCATGCATCCTCTCGCTGTTAGCGGCATTTTCTATAAAATAATGCAATACCTGAAATATCTGTCTTTTTAGTTTTTCAGCAGCTATTAAGGTAAAATCCCACGCTAACAGGTTTTTATTGTTTTCCCTGCAAAATCTTTCTGCTATTTCTATATTGGGGTGATATGGAAGATAGAGTATTTCATCCGCATACTCTAGTCTCTGCCTCTTCCCTGCAAGAATTATCTGCGGTTGCTTTCTAAGAGAATGTAATTTTACCCGGTCAAACGTCTTTATGTATAATTCACAGGAAGTCTTACTCATCCTGTTTTTTAAATATTCACAGTACTTCTCTCTCCAATAGTAATTCAGTTCACTGATCTGCCAAATATCATTTTCCATCATGAACTGTTTTAACTTATTCTTATAGGAAACTGTAGTTGCTTCGCATTCCTTAAGCTCTGCCTCCAACTGCGCTGTTAATTCGTCTATGTCTTCCTGTGATGTTGTCAGCCGCAGCGCTTCCGCAAGCATAGATCTTCTCCTTTACAGTAATCTGTCAATCCCATACAGTTCCGAATGTTTTTCATAAAACTCTTTACTCGCTTCCAGTAATTTGTCATCCAGATTCCCAAGATATTTTATAGTAGTATCCAGGTGCTTGTGACCTAATGCCATGCTGATCATTTCCAGATTCCAATTCTCCTGTCTTCTGGATCGTGCAAAATATCGTCTGAGCATATGTGGAGTAATCTTATGTCCTGTCTTTTTCTCCATTCGTTTGAGCATATCATATACGCTCCCTACCATCATGGGCTTGCCAGCCCTATCCCCTTCAATATTGATAAATAAAAATGTCCCACGTTGTAGCAGCTCCCGATACTCGTTCAGATAACTCAGCAAAAACTCAAATGTTTCATCACTGATTCTCGCTCTCCGATGCTCTGCGTTTTTCGCTCTGGCTTCATTTTCATTGTCATCACGAAAATATACTCTGACAGTCTTGCGTTGATAATCAATATCCCTTGTATAATCTACACCCAGGATTTCTCCAATACGAAAACCCGTTTCCGCAATCATCAGTAAAAGCAACTGATCTCTTGTATTTGTACAAGCTTGTAGGATCTCTATAATCTCTACTTCCTCGGCCGCTCGGACATTTCTCTCTTTTGGTTTGAAATACCCTCTAAAAGTCTGTGATCGGATCGTCCTTTTGATTCCCACACTTGTCGCCACCGTCACTTGATTGTAGCTTAAAACCTTTAAATACTTGATCTGCCCACACTCCGCCATATATAAAAAGAACCCGAACACACTTTTTAAATATGCGTTGCAGGTTCCTTTTCCAGTGCTTTGTTTCCTATGTTTTTCTAAATGTCTGCCTTCTAACAGCCAATACAAAAATTGTACAAAGTGTCTATTTTGCTCCTCATACCCCAGTTCTCCTACCTCAATCAGTTCCAGTTCCTGCTGACTGAGATATTCCATATAATAGCTCAATGCAAAGGCAATTCTTCTCACCGTGTTGGGAGAACAGTTCGTATCTATTTTGTATTTCAGATACTTACTGGGATGTAAAACTATTTCATAGCTTTCGTTATCCTGTATGTAGAACAGCTTATGTCTACCTTCCGTCAGCGCCTTTACCGCATATTGTTTCACGATCCGTTCTCCTTGTATTTCGGGCTTTTCTACTCCATACACTACCACATACCGGTAATTATATCCAGCTAATTATTCTCCTATCATGCCTTTACATTCCCATCATCTGCTGCTCTTCTACATGTCTACTCCACTCCGATAATTCCTCAATGAGACTGCTACACGTTTCAATATCAGTCTCGTATCCCGGAACATTCTCCATAAGCATATCTTCCCGATATCTGTTAATTCCGTCGATTGCTTCCTCTTTGATTTCGTCGGAAACTTTCTCACGCTCAGTACCCTGTAATGCCTCCCGGTTCCCTTCCAGCATTCTCTCAAAAGGGCTTGTATACTTTTCTACGATAATGTCATCACAGTTTGCTTCATGTCCTTCGACACAATAGTATTGTGCCATTCCAGTAGAGAACCGCTTCCATCCCTTCAGCTTGTCCCGATTTCCTTCTAAATCCGTTAATGCAAGAGAATTTGCATATTCTAAAATCACAGATAAAGTTCTTTTCACCTTACTTACAGTAAGTTCTTCTGTTTTTTCCAAATCCATTTTTCTTTTCTCCTTCCCCTGTTTTTAAGGGATAACCCCATTATTTGTAATACCTCCCGCGTTCCTACGGCATACTCATTTCTGCCATTGTCACCGCTTCGTCCTCTTGCTGAAAATACTTATCCGCCACGCTTCTGTCTACTGCCAGCACTTCTCCCGGTTCTTCATCTCCACACTGGATCGGAAACAGAAGTTCCTGTAATTCCATACATAATTTCCGGCTCGTACAGGTATTAATGAAGCAGCCAAAGGTATTCAGTTCCAGATTATCTGCAATATCTGTGAACACCATGCTTTCCGCTTCTACCATATACGTTCCGATGTAATTCGCAATATTCTCTGGAGTCATGGAAATGTAATGCTCCTTCCTTGCCCCACCATCCATCGGGTACATATACGCATACCCCACTTTTTCTGTTGCCATGATTTTCTCAATCATTTCCCGATCTTCTTTTTTCATTTTCTGCTTTCCTCCGTTTTGTCCTTTGGGTAACCTTAATACCACAAGAATACGGCGGAAGTCTCCCTCCGCCGCATGAATTCTGTTATTAAGTCTTACTGCCATAATCCTTCACTTTTAATACTCTGGTTCCTATTCGACACTACTCCCCGGAACCGAAATGCCGCAAAGACAGAAAGAATAAACATCAAGGCATTTGTTGGGCAGTCAATCCAGACTGTCTGCGGTTCCTACCGTAAAAGGCAGACAGACATCACAGGAATCTCACCTCCACCACTGCGTGCTGGCTAATCTCAAGGAGTATCATTATAGGCCATTTCTTTCTTCGCACCTGTCTACCACAGACCGGCTGTATCCTCGGTTGTCTCGCTCAACTCCTTAGATGCGATCTTTTTTACATTTGGCACACAAATGCAGGAGTATCTTCGCGCCCCGTTTACGGCTCAAGAAATGGCTAATGTATCTGGATTGCTGGGTATGGCTGGCAAAACACGGTGTAATTCTGTGTTGCTCTCGAAGTAAGTGTAAAAACTCTTCTCCGGCATTTGTCAATGTGCGTATCATGAGAAGATTTTCGGAAGAGACCATCCGTCCGATAAAGCACCTCTCATAAGGTACTCACACAAAATCGGCGTTTGACACCCCTCTACTCAAAAAATTTTTTTAAAGTATTTATAGATCCCCGGATAGACTTCCAAACAACATTTTGAGAAACACCCAGTTTATCAGCAATTTCTCTAGTTGTCATTCCCTTAAAAAAATAAAGATGCAGTCGCTCTTTTTGTACTTCCGTGAGTGACTGCATCGCTTTTTGTAAAATCTCTATTTCAATCTGCCTGATTATCATATCCTCCAGAGAGATTCCTGTTTCCTTGATTAAATCCTCTGTCATTCCCTCCACATAACCATTTACTGTTATGTGCCGTAAATCTCTCATTTCTTCTGCATGAGTTTCTTTTCGGAAAGTATTAACCAAAGCTTCATAGACCTCCTCGGTGACGTATGTATATTCAGTTTCGCCGACTGCATCTTTGTAGAAATCCTTTATTCTAATCTTTATACACTTTGACATTTTGTATTCTCCATTCCTAAAATTCTTGAAGTGAAGAACACATGGCGGACCTCTGCCTCTATGTATACCCCAGAAGACTCCGACTAAAAACACAATCCATTACTCCGGATGTATACTAAAAACGTAATGATTGTATATATGGTGTCTTACTTTGGATAAATATCAAAAACCCCTCCAAAATTACTTTCGGAAGGGTATACTTTTCTGTTCTTTTTAAACTATTCAATCCTATATATCGTGAGCAAAAAATACTATTTGTCCACCAAAAAGACTTTCTTCTACAAAATTTCATAAAACCCTCCACCTCACTAATGTTTTTCACATTATCCTGCAAAACGGAGGACAATATTTCCTTTTTTACTAAACAATGCTATTTATTAACTGAATTTATATTACTTCACACAATTCGGATAAAATTTTAAGTATATCCTGAATCTTACTCGTTTGTTTTGGTTCCAGCTTTTCTAATACACAAATAATCTTTTCTTTGCCGCCACTTCCCGCATCCTCACCAAGCATAATATAATCACAGCTTACAGATAAAGCTTTCGATATTCTACATAATGTATCAGCAGAAAATCCCTTCTTGCCCATTTCTATCTCATAAAGAAATTTAGCCGAAATATCCACTTTTTCAGCCAAACCTTCTCTTGTATAATTTTGTATTTCCCGGAGTTCTCTTATCCTTGCCCCAACTTCTATATTCGACATAATCTACCTCCAGATGCTATAATTCTACATCTTATTACCAGTAGTGTTAAACCGTCCGTTGTTCATACGCTCTATACCTCCAGTTCTAAGTTTACATCATAAACAAATAAGCCATAACTTATTTACTTAATTAATAAAAAAATTGTCCGAAAATCCAAGAAATTCCTCTCTGAAAGCTTTATCATATGCTTATCTACCCATTTTTGTATGTCAGTAAAAAAAAATATATATTCAGTTCAAAATGAAGTTTTTTCAGTTTTATGGGATATTCTTGGAATAGATGAAGGGAGATCTTCGTATGGACAGGATAAAAATATATATTAAAGACAAATATGGATTAAGTAATTATCAAATGGCTCAACTTACCTTTGTAATCAAAAGTACTTCATCAGAATTAAGCAAAATACTACTGATGGGTATTGCGTTTCAAAACCATCTAAAACTATATATCTTCTTATTAATAATAATGTGTTTTTTAAGAACATTTTCCGGTGGTCTTCATTTTTACACATACAAAAAGTGCCTACTGGCATCCACCACATATATGGGAATTATCATCTTCTTTTTTTCAAAAATATTGCTTCCTTTATATGTACAATTGCTTTTATTAACTGTGTGTATTATGTCCTGCTATTCAATAGGTCCGGTTCTCTCTAAATACCGAACTCATTTTCCTAGAAAGCAATTATATTTTTGTCGTAATATCACCTGCCTTAACATTTTTATGTATGCATTAATCCTATATATAATCCCTGAAAATCCCTATCTTACAGCAGGGGTTTGGATGATTATATTGCATTCGCTCCAATTGTTTGTTGCGAAAATACAAAAGAAAGGAGAGACAACACAATGATAGCGCATATCTTAGTAACTGTTGCTGCTTTTTCATGGATCGTGGATACTTCACTACCCAGTATTGTTTTATTTGGAGAATATCCCTACCCCTCTGAAGAAAATGAATAATTAGCAGGAAGACGGATAAGTTTTTTATTACTTATCCGTCTTCGCTATTTCCAGAGTGAATTCTACCCAGTTTTCGCTGTCATCTAATTTATTTCTGCATACAATATTGGCGTCATATTTCTCACATAACTCTTTAACATTATATAGTCCAAGTCCACGATGCTTTCCCTTACTGCTTTTATCTATTTGGAACCAAGATTGGATTTCGGCATAACTCACATACAAATAAGGATTGGAAACAGTAAATATATATGTTACCTCTTTTTCCATAAATTGAAATTTTAGTTGTTTTATTTCTATTGAACTCTCTTGTGCCTCTACCGCATTATCAATTAATATTCCCAATATATCAATCAAATGATAGGTTGGCATTACGCATTGAGAAAAAGTACCTTTTATATCACAGCGTATTTTCACTCCCATTGTTTCCGCCACGCGAAATTTTTCATATAGAAATCCAATAACAACACTGTCTTTCAAGTATAGCAACTTATTGTATTTATTTTCGTCACAAATCTTAGAATAATACCGCTCTTGTTCTGCAACTAGCTCCTCATATGAACGGCTTGTATATTTTATAGAAAGTAAAGCTGCTAAATGATTCTTAAATCCGTGTTCCCGTAATCTTACAGAAGTCAATAAATCTTCATATTTTCCCTGCATCGTCCGATTTAGCGATAATTCATTTTTAGAATTCTTAGCTTCTTCATTAGCAATATGCCATTTACTTAGCCCCCAGAGAAGAACAATCAACATAGGTACCGAAATAGTGAAGAATGCTAAATGTATTTGTTTACCAATTTTATCTTCTAACATGATCATCAGAATAACAGCCATAACTGTTCCCAATATTATAGCAATATAAGTATCTCTCTTCATAAAAATCTCATGCAGTTTATGTATCCTAACTAATGGTAGAATCCATATTGCAGCAGCTAAAACCAACCCATTTGTACTTAACATTTGCAATTCCAAATTATTTGAAAAGAAATATGAACAAGGAAATATCGCTATATATTGCAAAACTACTATAACTATTAGTAACAGTAAAACGCTTACTATTGATCCAATGACTGAGTCATTATATTTACGAACACAATATATCCCTATGAGTATGTATATTATTATTGTGAACAAATTACTAAGTCCGTAATATCTCACAAGTTCTACAATAGTTAAAGACATCAAACACAGCCCGACTGAGTCAATATTCAAGCATACTTTTCTATTGTATATTCTTTGAAGTGTAACAATTATTGCAATATATTCGAGCATCAGTCCCGCATGATATAACATTTATTACAAAGCTCCTTCTCTTCCTCCTTTTTTGTGGATATGCACGATCTATACATCTATACCTTTTAGATTTTTCTTAAATCTAATACCTATTCCAACTCGACCATAGCCATTTTTCAATTTAATCACTTGATTAGGAATATCTAAATTATCAATATATTTTTGATTAATTATGGTGTTTCGACTGCATTGAATAAAATCCGAGCAATCCAAATCGTCCAAAAATTTCTTTAAAGTTATATATGGAATCTCAAGAGGGTCACTCTGCTTAGTGTGAATATGCATTATATGATTAATACTTTCTGCGTAAACAATGTCTTCACGCTCAACAGCCAAAATAATTCCGTCTTTTCTAAAATATAGCGTTTTGGATATATTCCGGGATTCTTCAAAACGTAGGCATTGTTCCACCAACTGCTTAAGTCTTTCTACATCAAATGGCTTTTCAATAAAACTATAGCAATGCAAATTCTCGTAAGTGTATAATTTTGCGTCTTCTAAAGATGTAACAAATATGATCGGCACAAACTCATAGTGATTTATTTTTCTGATATTTTCCACAAACTTTAGTCCAGATGAATCTCCTGGTCTATTTCTATCTAGAATAATATCCACAATAAACAAGTCAATTACCCTATCCATAGCGCACTGATATGCATCTTTCAACTTGCAAAATGAAAATATTGCATTTCGCTCATCAAGATCCTGAACAATCTTCGTAAGATTATTTAGTGTGGTAAGGTTGTCTTCCAGTATCAATATCTTTTTCATAATATATCCTTATCATATCTGTTTAATAATATCTATTATTCTTGCACTATTTTCTTCCGTTGTTTCCAAAAGAGAAGATATTTCGTTAAGCATGGTATTTTTATCCTTCAATACTACTGCTGGAGATATTCGAAACAAGTTGTATAATTTCCAAATAATTTCACTATCTGGCAAGCATCTGTCTTTCTCTAATTCACGAAATTTCTTAATATCTACTCCCAGCTTTTCAGCCATTGGCTTTTGCCGACTTCCTGTCATATGCCTCATAACAAGAAATATGTTAGATGACCTTTTATAATCCGATATTAATGGCACATATTTTACCCTCTTCACAACTTCCTTCCACTGCTCAGTATTGGATCTGCAATCATTCAAAACCATTAGAGAATAAGTAATACCTAAATAGCAACACAATTCAACATATGTGCATTGTTGAAAGTACTCAACATACTTTCCGGAACATCTATATCCTGTGAAAATATAGAAAATATCTATATTGGCTTTAGAAAGATATTTTAGTTCTTCATAACTCAGACGATGTAGCCCTTTTTCCACTTTACTGTAGTTGCTTTGTGTAATATGAACTAGGCTCGCCATTTCTTGCTGAGACAGGCCCAAGCGTTTTCGCTCTTCTATCAGTCTTTCTAACACTTCATTATACGTTGCACTCATAGGTAATCTTCCTTTGAACTATAATTCTATTTGTACCTATTTTAAGTCATTGTATATACCTATTTTGCACCCATATAAGACTATAATATTTTATATAGCAAAAACTCCCATACACTTGTATGAGAGTTTTAACAAATAACCTTATTAATAGTTCTTCTAATTATTGATTTTATTTAAAATATATGGCATACTGCTATTTGGTACTTGTTTTCTAATTTCCTCAATATTTTGTTGCTTAATAAGCTTTCTTACCGTCGAGGCACTTACTATTTTCCCATCTATTTTTTTCCTAGAAATGATATTCAATTCAACATCATACGTAGGCAGTTTTTCTTTGAGCATCACATTATATTGTCGAGTGATATTATCAATTGGTTCATCCCCAACAAATCTTATTGATATATTCAGAGCAGGAGCTATATACTTTCCAAAAAGCATAATATCTAGTGCCGGATTTATTATTGCATCTTGCAGTGCCTTTTTATCAAAATATTCACCAAACGTAATACTCGAACCGATACATTTGCCACTCGGAAATACATATACGTTATCATATTGTCGGCAAAAATTTCTCACCATTTGTATTCTCTCTGAAAAGGGGAAAATAGATTTGTCTTCTTCTACAACAAAAATATACAAAACTTCAACATGCTTCAAACTTTCCTCTATTAAATAGGCGTGTCCATTTGTAAAAGGATTGCAATTCATAACTATGCTACCTATAATTTTGTTTTCGCATTTTCGAGGTATCTGTTTTTTTATGGTTGCAAGATAATCCGATACTTCACCTGACATTTTTTGACTTAGATCGTTAATATCAAAAATACGAAAATGCCGGTTTTCTGTCACTTTAGTTGTGATTTCTTTCAACTTTTCCTGAATAACATCAAAAATATAGTTAGCGATCAAATTGTAGCCTTCTTTATTTAAATGTGGTGCCACACCGGCGACGAAACATTTTAAGTGTGGTTTTTTATTTAATACATTTGCTAATGCATAGCGTTGCTCTTTTCTTTGAACACACAATCCATTCCATGAATTTTCGCCAATATGTATTACAATATCTCCTTCCTGATACACCGCATCTAACATTTTGTGATACGAATTTATGTCCGACCTTCTCCCACTTCCGGTTCCATGCTGTCCCCAGTTAACAACTCTAACATTGTTGAATTCATTGTTTATTATTGCTTGCAGTTGACTTTCCATGGTTTCTCCATCATTTACATTGATTCCAACAGTAATACATGGTCCAAAACACCAAATGCTATTTGAAAACTCGATCGGTGCTGCAACAGTAAGCCTTTTCCCATCTATTATATTGCATTCTTCACTGGAATAATCTTTTGCTTGATAATATCCATTTTTATAAACAGACCCCGGAACTGTCATTCTTCCATCATGGTATGCCCATCTTCTATTGATATTTTCTATTTCATTATCAAAAGGTCTTTGAAAATAGAAATAGGATATATTTCTTTTTTCAAATTTTCTTCTTATTGTCTCCGATAATAAGTCGAGATACACCTGACTTATAGAAACAATATTAGAAGAAATCTCTTCCGACCCTTCACACCCTGTTATAATTACATCATAGTTGTCTACATGCTTAAGAAGATTTTCGGTCAAGACCTCTATATCAATATGATTTTTATACATCTCATAAAAATCTATTAATTTTCCGCATGAGGATGATAATGCTATTCGTGGAAATCTGGCAAAAAAATTATCTAGTACAGCTTGATCTATGTATTTCCATCTGAAGTTTATTTCTGCATTCACTTTGCAAGATGCAACTGCATTTATCCTTCCATTTTTTGTAATAGGGATATCTGTCATTGGAGCATTCAAATATGCATTTGCTAAATTCTTCATAGTACTATCTTCATTAGACTCGACGAACACTCTATTAACCTCCATATTCTGTAAAACCAGTTTTTTACTCACAATCTCCTTTTTTGTAATTGAATGTATATATTCCCCGTCCTCATTAACTACGTGTACTGTTTCATAGCCCTTGTCAAACTCTCGCCAAAGCATAAATGCATCCGTAATAGGGTCCTTAACTTCACCCCAATTTTCTCTAATAGATATCTTACTTTCTTTTCTCTTCAAGGTTTTTGATAACAAGTCATTGTATAGTGACTCGAATATACACTTTTGAAAATTAATACCTTCTCGTGCATCCTCTATAACTTCTATATCGCAGACTTCTTTTCCTTCGACAATTTGGTTCTCCGTTTCAGTAAGTGAAATATTCAAAATTTCTTTATACCGTTCAAAAAAAGGAACTCCATTCAGACTATGTGACGATATATAGAAATTATATTTATATAATTGCTCATATACAATTTCTTTATCTAAAATACTCCAATCTAAAATCATATAGTTATCCTCCATAACTCATAGCATTATTTATCGAATAGCTCTTTTAAAATATGAATTTCCAATGCTTTCATATTTCTTAAATATTCTATTACATCATCTGATACTGTGGTTTTTTGTTTAATTATATGCTTTAAGCAAGCCATTTTAATCTTCTTTGCTAAGTTAACAACACTTACGTATTCTTCAGCTAATACAGAATCAAAATAGTTAATTCTATACTGCATAAATATCTTATGTTCATGTAATAAACAGATCATTCTCATGTCTATTTCTTTATGCAACATTTTTTCAATTTCGGCATACACATTTACGCCCCATACACCAGCTAATGTCCCTGTAAAAAAGGATGTATATGTTGAAGAATTAACCGAATAAAAATATTGCCTAATTTGCTCTTTTATCACATCTAAATTTAATGAAGCGTCGATGACACCGGTATTATCTGTATATAAAAAAGCATATAACTGATAACCTTTATTACTTACATATTCATTTTTTTCTTTTTTATATAGATTACGTAAACCTTTTGAATAGAAATTATCTTTTACATCTGCAAAAGCAACATCTATAATTTCCATCCGGTCTGTCGAATTCGAAAAATTAATTACTTTGAAAATTTTCTTTTTCCTATTAAATCCAAATATGAACTGTGAGTGTACAATTGGCCTTCGCTTATAAAAACGCATTCCGGGAATCAAACTTTCATCCAAATATACAACTACATAATGCCCATTTTCGATACAGTAAATTATATCTTCTATAATATTAATTTTATCTATATGCCTTGTTTCATTAGTCATCTCTTTGCATGAAATCGATGCTTGATTCGCATACATAAATTGCTGTACCGGAAAAGATTCTACCTTATCATCATCTATATATTTAAATAACTGAACAAAGTTATGCATAATCCAATTCAAATTATTCATATTTGCTGTCACTATGTTTGAAATGATAGAAATTGGCAAATAACACTGTATAGGGGGCGGAAAAACTACAGGCAAATAAATTGTATCTTCATCAAGGTCTTTATATAAGTTAATCTTATACTCCTTCATATGTGCACTCCTTTCAAACTCATTGCTTAGAATAATAATATTCTTATCCATTTATATTTTAAATGCACATAAGTTCCATTGCATATGAACAATTCTGAAACGTAAATAAAAAAACAATTAACAAATATCTGTTTCTAGAGATTTGCTAATTGTTCCCTTTTTACTTAATTCCCTAATGATTACAAATTCATTACATAATCAAATTTATCGAATGATTCTTTTCTATGGCTAACCATAATTACAACTCGATTCTTTATCAATTCCTCTAATGCTTGATTAATTTTTCTTTCACTAATGATATCCAACGCAGATGAGGGTTCATCCATTAATATAATTGGAGAATTCTTCAAAAAGGCTCTGGCTATAGCAATTCGTTGTCTTTGCCCCACAGAAAGATTATTGCCACCAGCACTTAGCATCGTATCATATCCTTCAGGAAGCATGGAAATAAACTCGTCTGCATAAGCCATCTTTGCAGCATCTATCATTTCCTCCTCCGTCACCCTCTCTCTTCCGATTCCACCAACAACAATGTTTTCTCGTATAGTACCTTCAAAAAGATAACTTCTTTGAGGTATGTATGTAATTAATTGCCTTAGCTGAAATAAGGAATATTCATTGATACTTCGTCCATACAGCTTAATCGTACCATTCTCCACTTTATAAAATCCCATGAGCAATTTGAGTAAAGTGCTTTTTCCACATCCAGATTCTCCCACGAGGATTACCCTCTCGTTTTCTGCAAGACGGAGAGTAAAATTTTTAAAAATGTACTTATGTTCGTCGTATGAGAAGGTAAGATTATCTACTTCTATAGGATTTACTCCTTGCTTTAATTCAATAGTGGAATCGTTTTGATCTTCTTCACACTCTAATTCCAGAAAATCAAATACCTTGTCTGCTTTTACCAATGACGCGGAGAAATCGGTAAGCGCAGAGCCAAAACTTTGTACCATTGTACTTACTGCCATTTGAAGCGAGACAATAGCCATAACTGTTCCATAATCCAACAATCCGCATGCTACCATATATGCTCCCACACCAATGGTTCCAAAACTTGCAAGGATTCCTAAAAAGAACGCCACCATCTCAAGCACTGCAGCCTTATCGGCTCTATCTTTCTCATCCTTTAGAACTTTGCCATTTTCTTCATGATAATTGTTATAAACAATTGATGCGCCGCTATACATCTTTAGTTCTGTAAACCCTGACAGAATATCACTTAATTGGGAGGTAAGACGGGATATTTTATTTTGAATTTCTTTGTCCATATTTTTTATCTGCTTGTTAATCTGGACAGAAATAAAAACTGTTACCAAACAGAAACTTACCGACACTAACATTAACAATGGACTATAAATCAACATTGCAAAAATAGATATTACTCCACTTACTAATCGATTAGATACCCAAAAAATGTATGCAAAATAAGAATCCTTAAGAGAATTGGCGTCTGAATTCAGCACCTTAAGTGCCTCTCCGCTATGGTTTTTCTCATAGTAATCCAGTTCCATTTTCATAAGCTTTTCAAATAGCCGAATTTTGATGTCAAATACAAGCTTACGCACAATTCTTATTTGAAAATATCTTCTATACGGAGCCAAACAGTACAACACAACCAGTATTACACATACAATTACAGCTCGCTTAAATAATTCTTGATTTCTATATTCTATGGCATTAAAAACCAACTTGTTCATATAGGAGTATGTAAGATTTAACATGGCTGAGGTAAGTAATGTCATAATTAAGATTGTCCAATAGGGCACCTTATATTCGCCTATATAAGAAAAGAAACGTTTTAGCTCTCTCATAGCTTTTCACCTCCGGACATCATATATTCATTGTACATATCATAGTACTTTCCTCTTACATTCATTAGCTCATCATGGGTTCCGGTTTCCGCAATGTTTCCATCTTCCAAAACAACGATTTCATCATAATCTACGACTGTATTCAACCTATGCGCTACTGTAACTATTGTTTTGTTGGAAGATATAGTAAACAACATTTGATTTATATATTCTTCCGTCTCATGGTCTAAGGCAGACGTTGGCTCGTCCAACAAAATAATGGGTGCATCCTTTAAAATTGCACGGGCAATTGCAATTCTCTGCCTTTGACCACCGGACAAATTATTTCCCCGCTCTTCCAAAAGAGTATCATACCCCTCTGACAAATCCATGATAAACTCATGGCACCCTGCTTTTTTTGCAGCATTTATTATTTCTGCTCTGCTTGCGTCAGGTTTTCCAATACGAATATTATCCAATATTCTTAAAGGGAAAATTACAGCTTCTTGGGAAATAAGCGCTATTTGTTTTCTCACATATTTGATGCTTATATTGCTAAACTTATTTCCATAAAGATAAATTTCCCCCGTTCCTGTTTCATACTGTCTACACATTAATTTTAGGACTGTACTCTTACCACTTCCGCTTCTTCCTACTAGAGCAATTTTATTTCCCTCACCTATAGATAAATCAAATTGTTTCAAAACGATATTGCTATTCTCCTTCAAATTGGAATAGTGAAAAGAAACATTCTTGAATTCAAATACATTTTGAGATTTTTTCTGAATCTCTAATATCTTTTCATTCTCATGTTCCACCGGTATATCCATAATTTCAAAAATTCGTCTTGCTGATATCATCGCTGTTTGTGTTCTAACTACCAATTGATAAGCCCATGCAAGCGGATCATTTATCTTCTTAATTCCGCTGATAAATGCCACCAATATTCCCAGCGAAAGCCCTCCCTTCAACGCCAGCCAGCCTCCTACACATAGTGCTATGGCTGTAGGTGCTTCACGAATTAATGCTGACAGAGGTTCAACATTATATTGCCTCAAATCATTCTGATTGGAAATATCGAAAGTCTCCTTTAATGCTCCATAATACTTATCTCTCATTTTCTTTTGCAAATTATAAGATTTGATTACATCAACCCCATCGAAGGCCTCCTGAATATTATTATTGGTCAACCCTAGTCGCCTCACATACTCCCGCTGTGCTCTTTTAACGGGATTTAATAGATTTATACTTAAAGGAACCATTATAAACAATGGTCCAAGGCACATAACAGCAAGTGCCGGATGCATAAAAAACAAATATACTGCAAATACAATTACCATTATTGGCACATATAAACAGTCTTTAAAACAGACCTGCATATATGTTGCAATGGTTGACACATCGGAGGATAACCGCTCTATAATATCTCCAAAATTCTGTTTTTCCATATCACTCGGCGCAACCATCATAATATGATTTACCAAATCACTACGCATATCTCTCAAAACTGCTGCACCAAAGCTTCCCGTAGCCCGAATTACTAAATAATTCGAGAGCATACCTACCAAAACAGCTATCACTGCCTGAATAAGTAGCATCCATAAGGAAGACGCTGATTCTTTCAAAATTGATAGGTCAATTAGCTGCTTCAACAAATCGATTATGCATACATTTGCTATAGAACACCCTAACCCGGACAACATAATCAATACAATCAGCATCCAATACCGCTTTGCATATCCTACAATCCGCTTCATCCTTTACATCTCCTCTCATATTTGTTATACTCTTTACAGTCTATCAACTGCATATTTCAATAACAACTGCAGATATACACGATTTTTATATACTTTCTGCAATACTACGTATGCCAAATTGCAGATAGTGCTATTAATACTATACTCTCTATTTTGAAAGGAGTATTTTTGATGCCACAAAAGGACCGCCACAAAGAACGTACCATCCCCATTGAGTTTAACTTTTATAATAAACTAGATTACTTACCCTTGAAAGAGCGCTGCTCCGTGATTTTGATTACCTGCGGATCGGCAACAATCAAAATAAACAGCCACATTCGCAGACTAAATTCCCCCTGCGCACTGTGCCTGTCCCAATATGATACCCTGGAGCTCATTCACTGTGAAAATCTCAGTGCTAAATCCTTTCATTTTGACCCTTGGTATATTAAGGCATGTCTTTGCTTTGACAATCTGGATGACTCCATCCCCATTGATTCTCAGTACACCTACGACCGTACAAAGCTCTACATGTTTACCAAACACACAGAGCATTTCCAAGGAATTATCACTCTCACTCCTCAGAGCTATATTCACATTAATGAGCTTATGTTGATGATTGGTGCAGAAACATTTTCTCAGAGCGATGGATTTTGGACTTGTAGAATCCGCAGAATGCTCCTGCAACTTTTGAATAGTTTATATGATATTTTTGTAGACCAAAGAAAACTGAAATTCTTTGAGCGCCCCGAAAGTTACAATCCGGCTACTATCTGTGCTGAGTACATTCACAATCATTATGCCGAAAACATTACCCTCAACGCATTATGCGAATTAGTAAATCTCAACCGTACTTCTTTGAACCAAAAATTCAAGGCACAATTTTGTTGCACATGCATGGAATATTTATTAAATTATCGCCTAAAGATATCCCAAGAGCTTTTATCAAACAGCAATATGAAAATCCACGAAATAGCTGAAAGCTGCGGATTTAATTATGACAGCTATTTTGTAAAACAATTTACGGCAAAACTTGGAATATCCCCTGCAAAGTATCGAAAAAATCCTCTGATATATTCTGCCTATGATGGCAAAAAAATTAGAAAAAAGGGGAAATGACCATTTCCTTTTTCTAATTATCTTACTTGTTTAAATTGTGTTAATAGTTCTTTAAAGAAATTTAATAGCTATTCAGACTAATTATCCGAAAATGCCGTTAATAACCCTCCGATTGTATCATATACCGAAAAATCCAACTGGTCATCTTCTAGCTCTACATTATAGTAATCCTCTAAATCAACAATCAAAGAAACAAATGACAACGAACTAATCTCTAACATACTTAATAAAGTATCCTCTGTTATTGTACCTTGATATTGTGTATATTTTTGTATCATTTCTTTTATTGCTTTATTCATTATTCTAACCCTAAATTTAAGAATATTTCTTTTGAGGACTTGAATATTCTTGTGCAATGAAACCATGATTCCGGAGCAATGGAAACCAACATTCCGGATACGGAAACCACCTGTGATTGGCTTGACTACCATTTATAAGAAATCGAGCCAATGTCAAGCCCAGAGCCGCTCTGTGGGACGTTAGTCGGCTTTACGTTGGTGAGAATTCTTGTATTCTAGATAATTGCCAATCGGTTTCCTAATCACCGGACAGTATAGACATCAGGTCCAGAATATTCAAGGACTGTTTCGGCACAAATACTACATCCGCAAAAACAATGGTTTTAAAAAGTTATCAAAATAGCTATTTCGCTCAGCCAGAGCATCATAGATATTCATTGCACATTCTGACGCAGATTAGACAAAGAGCTAATCCGGAGACTTGCAATCTACGATCATAATGAATATTCTTGTGAGGCATAGCCGCCAGTCCGGTTCGAGTGGAGCCACTCTTCCGGTCAAAGAGCGCTGGCAGAAATGTTATGCTGCAAAAGGCTCTTTACATGAGTAGGCATATGATAGGCTACTCTGCCTAGGCAAACATGCCCATAAGGACAGGATTGACGCTTTGCCGCTAATACATATGCCGTGGTGGCTCATGTCAAGAGTACCGTGGAATAATATTTCTGCTGGCAACACTGAACGACTCTATATCTCCGGAATAATGGCTCTCAAAATCCGGACAGGTGGCTCAAAGTGAACCGAAATACTCAGGAAAAACTTACCTAGTTTATGATATATTACATCTTATAGTACTCTTTTGTACTAAAAAAATAAACCAGCAATGGTTCACAGCAAATTGCATTTGTGGTAATGTTTTTAGACTGAAAGGAGAGTTTGTGCATCGTTTTAATTAAAATTTTGTATTCCCATTCCAAGTATTATTATAACGCATCAAGATATTGTCTTATTCTTTTGCAAAAGCGATTTCTCTTGTATTTAATTTACTAATGAGTATTAAATTACTTTATATATAATATCTTGTATATTTATTCTTTGCGTCTTTACTGTGCTCTCATTCGCATAACCTACACATATTACTGCCATGAGCTCATAATTGTCTGGTACTTGTAGGAGCGAATTAATCTTTGCTTCATTCCGCAATATTTCTCCAATCCAGCATGTTCCATTTCCCATATATGTTGCTTGCAATAATATGTTTTGTATTGCTGCTCCTATTCCCTGAAGATCTTTTTTATAGTCATACGATTTTTCTTTGTCTAAATATACAATTATAAAAGCACTTGCATTTTTCATCCAATTTCCATAAACAGAATTTAGCGCAATAGCTTTTTTTATATTTTCGTTTATGACTACAACAAATCTCCAAGGTTGTCCATTTTTACCTGATGGTGCCCACCTCGCACTTTCTATCAAAGCTTGAATCTTATCAATATTCATTTTTTGTAATCTAAAATTTCTACAACTTGTTCTCTCTGCAATAATTTCATTTAACTGTATCATAATGGCTATCTCCTAAGATTGTATGTAAACGTCAAAACCTGCGCCTTGGCTAATTAGTTTTTTTATGCCACACTCTAAA
>OGRA01000058.1_pt1 | contig 108011 bp, 68 predicted proteins | sample 1553351 | NCBI WGS metagenome assembly OGRA01 (sample SAMEA2580056, study PRJEB22360) | human gut metagenome | biome: human gut; feature: human-associated habitat; material: faeces | place: Denmark | collected 2008/2010
GTTATAATATTTCTGTTTGTTGCATGTAATGTAAATTTTATAATGAACCTAATAAATTATTTACAATGACAAAGAAAATTACGCTTGTTTTTGTACTCTTCTTATTTGTGTTTGGATTGCGTGCCGAATCTCTGTTGAATGAGGGATTTGAAGGTTGGTCGACGACGAACTTTCCGACCGGAGGTTGGACTGTAATCAACGACACCCAAGAAGGGGCTATTAATCATTGGACTGTCGATAATAGCAAATCGGCATGTGCCGGTTCAGTGAGTCTTTATTGTAACGGTGGTGAGTGGAATCCTATTGAGCCTGTGAAAGAAGAGTGGATAGTATCTCCATCTCTGACTTTGAGTGAGACGAATTATAATTTGAGTTTTCTGTGGAAAGGAGCTTCGGCCTCTGCATTTAAGAACGAATATGATTTTCAAGTGCGTATCACGGAAGACGATGGTGAAAGTTGGAAAACTGTTTTCTCTTTCCTTGATCAAAACATGGTAGAAAATAGCGGGGTTGCCTTTCCCTGGACTGGGTGGGTTACAAACACTTCCAAGATAAGTTTAGGCGCTTATTCCGGTAAGACTATAAAAATAGCTTTTGTACATTGTCTATTGGTCAGCGGCGCTAGTAAAGGTAATAGTATATGGGTTGATAATGTTGTCGTGGAAACGGGCGAAGCGATCGATGCTCCTATTGCAGATGTTAATCCCACTTCTTATATATTCGATGGAACCTACATCGGAGTAGGGAAATGGTCGGAGAAATTTGTATTGCGGAATAAGGGCGTGGGCAATTTGACGGTAAGTGGAATTTCTGGATTAGAAGGTTCCGACTTTTCAACCAATATGATTCCCTCGGAAGTTTCGTTGAGACCGAGTGTAGAGTATGAGTTTTATGTGAAATATACTCCTTCGTCTGAGTTGAGTAGTAAATCTGCTACGATGACTATCCATACGAACGGAGGTGACGTCTCTATTGTATTGGAAGGAACAAAGATAATTTTACCCGATGAATACAACCTGGAAAGTTTTGAGAGTGGAACGTTCCCGCCCGTAGGTTGGACTGCCGATAAAGGTTGGACCGCAAGCAGAACTTATGCTACGTCGGGAGACTATTCAGCTTCTTGTAGTTTTGCAGAGAATAACCCGACTTTGGTTTCTCCTCGTCTCGATTGTTCGACGGGTACTCACGAGTTGCAGTTCGACTATGCGAATGTTTGGGAGCCGACGGCAGATGATGCTCCTGCTCCTGAAAGCGAATTTGAAGTCTATTTTTCAAAAAATGGCAAGGAAACGTGGGAGAAAGTTGCTACGTGCGATTCTATCAACCAATGGTGGCACATGAAGCTCGATTTGGGAAGCCCGGCATCCGATAATTGCTATATCATGTTTAAATATGTACTCGATGTTGATTTGTCGGGTGGTTGGGACGATGTGCCTGAGTATGCGTCTACTTTCTTGGACGATGTAGTTTTACCTCCGTTCTATGGTAGAACTTCTGTTCCGGGAGCTGCAACTACCCCTTCTCCTGAAAATGGAGCAACCGATGTATTTAACGAAGATATTGTATTGTCATGGAACGGAGTACAGTTTGCTAAGGGCTATAAGGTATATGTTGGAACTTCTACCACAGATTTTTTGGTCGTTCCGGGTACAGAGGTAGAAGGTTGCACTTATACGATTCCTGTGTTGGACTATGCTACTACTTACTATTGGAAAGTAGTTGCTTATAACGATATGGGAGAGACGCAAAATCCTTCGGTGTGGAGTTTTACGACGCTTGCCGACCAAACGGTGAACACATTCCCGTGGTCTGAGGGATTTGAAGGTGACGTATTTCCTCCGTTAGGTTGGAAGAGCGAGAAAGAGGGATATACGGCATGGGATAGATCTAATTATAATGCATACGATGGTAAAAAATCAGCTTATATTTCTGCTGGGGGATCCAACGAGCAAGGCATTCTTCAAACACCGATGTTCGTTCTTCCTGCCGATAAAGATATGCAGGTTAGCTTCTACTGGGGAAATGCCGTTCCGTCTGGATTGACGAAATCGGTAAAAGAGACGATGACGATTAACAAAGATACGCTTTATTTCGAAATAAAATCCGATGGAACAACATGGCAGGAACTCGCCCATATTTCTTCCGCTCAGGCCGAAGGTCAAAAATGGGTTCGTCAGCGAATCGTTTTGTCCGATTATAGAGGTAAGAATGTGAATTTCCGTTGGCGTTACAGTGCAGTAGATTTTACAGGATCAGGAGGTGCTTTGGATAATATTTTGGTTGAAGAAGCTCCCGTTGGAGGAAAAGCTGTTATTAATGTGACTTCTTGGAATGCGGGTGATGTGAATTATAATAAAGCCGTTACTTCAAAGACATTGAATCTTTTGAACGATGGCGAGCAAACAATGAAAATCACCGATGTGTCATTTAAGAATAAAAATTTCTCTACTTCGTTGCACAAGGATTTAGTGTTAGACAGTCGTGAAAGCGTAGATTTCAATATCACGTTCGCTGCCGGTGAAACAGATGCCCTTGTAGAGGACGAGATGACTGTTACATTCGACAATGCTCCTGCCGTGACGTTGCCTGTTTCGGGTAATGCGTTGGGCATGTACACTCGTTATTTTAGTTTTGAAGATGATGAATTTGGTTCTGTGGCTCCCAAAGGCTTTACAACGGTAGATGCCGATCATAAAGCGACAGTTCAACCTCTTATGATAAACTATCCGAATATTGGGAATGCTTATGCCTATATTGTCATTAATCAACAACCGGAACCAGAAGGAGCCGATTGGAGGAATATCTATCCTCGTTCGGGAGATCAATTGTTAGCGACGATGGCTACAAACGACGGGACAGAAGCCGTAGACTGGATTATCAGCGACCAAATGACGGCTCGAAATGATGCCAAGTTCCGGTTTTATGCTAAGTCGTATGATGGAGATAACACCTATCACCCGTGGGCTTATTTGACAGTATTGGTTAGTACTACAGATAACGCTGTGTCTAGCTTTACTCCATTGTCTGGATTTACATCGGTTCAAGTTCCTCACAAGAATAATAACGATAGTCAGACATCGTGGACAGAGTTTGATGTGGATTTAAGTGCATATGCTGGACAGAAAATCTATATAGCTGTTCGTAATAATACTCCGTCGAATGGTTTTGTGACTTTCTTCGATGATTTCTATTTCGAAAATTTTGAATATGTCAATAGTGACAATAGTGCTCCTTACTTTGCTACGGTTCCTGAGACAACAGCAACGGTAGGGAAGAAATGGACTTATAACTATTCTGTGGCCGATCCCGATGGAGATCCGTTGACGGTGACCTTGCAGGGCAAACCTTTCTGGCTGAATCATACTCCGGGTACTAACGGCGGTACGATTACCGGCATTCCGGGGGCAGAACAAGAAGTAATTATGAAGCTATCTGTTTCAGATGGTTCAAAGACAACTGTACAAGAAATTATTCTTGTTGTGACTGATGGTTCGGGAATTGAAGGCGTACGTGGTGATCGATTGACGGTTTATCCTAATCCTGTCGTTTCCACGCTCTATTTGAATGAACTGTGTGACAAAGTAGTGATTACCGATATTTCTGGTAAACAACTGCTTTTTGCCGAGCAAGTAGAAAGTGTAGACGTTTCGATGTTATCGTCGGGTATTTACTTTGTAACCATGCAATTGGGAGATCAAGTCAATACCACCCAAGTTATTAAAAGATAATTAATTCTATGAAAAGTATGTTTTTTGCCTGTGCATTGTTGTTAGGCAGTGCAGAAGCCTTTTCCGCTGAAAATCTTGTACTCAGCGAAGATTTTGAGAGCCAAACATTCCCTCCTTCGGGGTGGGTTGTAAAAGGTACTGAATTATCGGAAGATCTTGAATCGGGTTATGCGCATTGGAGCCTTAATTGGAATGAAGTGACGGGTTGCAGTATCGCTGGTTCGGGGTGTGCCGAAGTGACGAGCGACTTTAAAGAAGGACAGGCCGGTATTTCGAAGGAGGAGTGGCTTATTACTCCTGCCGTGCAGGTTGCTGATAATGCGTCGCTATCTTTTACTTTTTGGTGTAACGCTTCATCGTTTATGACCAATAAATACGGAAGTTTTTTGGTGAAAGTTTCTACCGATGATGGAGATACATGGAGCGATTTGTGGAATGCAGCTTCTCAGGAAGATATTGAAAACTCTGGACTGACATGGCCGTGGAATAAAGATGCTATGGGGATAGAAAATAACTGGCAAAAGTTAACCCCTAATGTGAGCCTTGAAGCGTATGTCGGGAAGACGGTAAAGATTGCATTCTATTTTCGATCTATTCTTGTAAATAATTATACACAAGCGACATTGGCCGTTGACAATGTAAAAGTGGGAAATCAAGAGATTGAAAATTTGCCGGTTGTAGAAGGCTCGACTTCTTACGAGTTTTCCAATTCTTATATCGGCTATTTGGCTCAATCCGAACCGATGACTATTCGTAATGTGGGTTATGGCACGTTGACGATAACCAGCATTGAGGGTATTGAAGATACAGATTTTTCTACGACACTCGATCCCGCCTCCGTTTCTTTGAAGAGGGGAGAAGAGCTTTCATACCGCGTCAATTATACTCCTACGATTACGGGAGCCAAAAGCGCGGTCATGAAAATAAATACGAATGGAGGAACTTTGTCGGTCGATTTGTCGGGAACCAAAGTTATGTTGGAAGAAGGATATACTTTGGAAAGTTTCGAAGGTGATATTTTCCCACCGGCCGGTTGGTCTCGTAATGAAGGCTGGAAGACGATGGACGGTATGGCTACGTCGGGTGTGAAGTCGGTTACAGTAGGCGGTATGATGACGTGTGATATCGTTTCTCCCCGTTTGGATTTATCGGCTGGAAACGGTAAAGTGAAATTCGATTATATCGAAACTACTGGTGAAGAATACATCGATGATTCGTTCTTACCGTCGACATATTTCATTCTTTATTATAAGAAAAATACCGATACCGATTGGACGGAGTTGTGGTGTTCTCTTGATGATAGTAAGTATAATGAATGGGTACAAAAAGAAATCGAGATTAAAGATGCGAATGGAAATTTCGTAGTGGACGATAATGTATACCTACGTTGGACCTATGAGTTTGAAATGGGCGACGGTGGTCTCGATAATATGGTGGTGACCGATATCTATTTCGATAATGTAGTGTTGCCTAAGCTATATGGAGAAGGTGAGCTCCCGTTGGCAATTACGACACCCAATCCAGTGAATGGCGTTTCTAACGTCGATTATAGCAGGTTGACTCTTTCTTGGGAGCCCGCTTTGTTTGCCGATGGATATGAATTGTCGGTAGGAACGGATAAATCCAACCCCACCTCTTTGTTGGAAAATGAGAAATTAGAGGGAAACACATCGGTGTCTTATACGATTCCCGAGCTTGAACCTGCTACTACCTATTATTGGAAAGTTGTACCTTACAATGCAGTAGGTAAAAATGAAAATGCTTCGGTTTGGTCGTTTACTACGATGGAAGATCAGTCTGTACGTGATTTCCCCTATACTATGGGATTTGAAGGAAATAACGGAGAAATTCCTCCTATGGGCTGGAAAAACGATCATGAAGGCAAAGGTATTCAGATGTGGAAATCTAATGAGATAGAGCCGTTTGCTGGAAAATATTCTGCTTCGGTATGGCATAATAATGCGGGCGAGGTTTCTATCCTGACTTCTCCTGTGTTCGCAATCCCTGAAACCGGTGATATAGTTGCTTCTTTTGCTTGGGGTGGAGCTCTTTGCAATCGCCTTGAAAAAGGGTATGAAAATGAGGCGATCACCGAAGGGCCTATTTCCGAAGTTAATGATGCCGATGGAACTCTCTATTTCGAGATTCGTGCTGTCGATGCAGCCGATTGGACTCCTTTGGCTTATACTCAGGACCGCACGAAATGGCGTCATAAATATGTTTCACTCGCCGATTATGCTGGTAAGAGTGTGAATATGCGTTGGCGTTTTGTCGCTACTGAAAATGCCGGAGTTTCTTCGGGCGGGGCTTCTCTCGATGAGATATTTGTTGGAGATATAAAGGATATGCCTACCTTAGCCGTTTCGGAAATTAAGAAAGAAAATCTGGCTGTATATCCTAATCCTACTTCCGATTATGTCTATTGGGCGGGAGGAAAAGCCGATGTGAAGGTATATGATTTAGCCGGAAATTGTATAAAAGATTTGACCGGAGTCGAGTCTGTGTCTTTGGAAGGATTGGCTTCTGGTATGTATATCGTATCCGTATCGTGTGGCGATTCGGTTTCTACGGCACGAGTAATGAAACGATAAAAGGGCCCGTTTAATCGGGAAATGTATACCAAAGAGGACTCCGTATTGAGGAGTCCTCTTTGTGCCTTTCGAGAAAGATTTGTAAGAATTTGTTTCAAAATTGTATTGAAACTATAAACCCAAACTTTTTGTAGAAAAAATGAAGAGAAAAATTTTGTGTTTTGTAACAGCTCTGTTAAGTTTTTTTATTGTTGAGGCTCAGCAACCTTGTACATTGACTTTGAAAGTTTCGGCTGTTACAGGAGAGGATATGGCTGGGACTCCGTTTCATTTGGAACGGGTAGAATCGGGATTGATTTATGACCGAGTACTAGGTGAGAATGGAACTTATACAATAAATAATATATATTCCGGTATACACCATTTGGTGATTGAAAAAGAGGGATTAAAGACTTATGATAATTCTGCTTTGGACATAAAAGGCGATACCGTGTTAAAGATTAAGTTGGAAGAACCGGTACGTACACCTTATAATTTGCAATCGGTTTTAGCCCATGATCCTAAAACGGGAGTTAATGATGCTTCGTTGGTTTGGAATGAGGAGACCGATTATTTCTTCGATGATTTCGAGAATTATACCTCTTTTACGCTCGATTTCGCTCCGTGGACCGGAATCGATAAGGATCAGGCAGAAGCTGCTATGTTAATGCAAGGAGGTTATCCGAATAGTAGCTTGAAACAATATGCGACTATTATTGCTCCCGACGAGGCTTATGTTTCTACTACGGGAGGTGACGTTTCATGGTGGTTTTATGCCCCTCAATTGCGAGCTTATAGTGGAAAGAAATATATGGGATTTATTCGTACGGCAAGCGGAACTACGAATAATGACTGGGCGATAACCCCTCAGGTACATGTCGGTGTAAATAACGTCGTTCGATTTAAAGCCAAAGCAGCGGATGCTCCTATTGAAAAATTCAAAGTATGGATATCGACCACCGGAATGGAGGAAAGTGATTTCAAACCTTTGACACAGGGTAATTATGAGTCGGTTAAATGGGAACAATGGCTTACGATGGAGTATGATCTTTCGAAGTACGAAGGACAAGATGTTTATATTGCCATTCAATATATTACACAAGCTGGTTGGATGTTGATGGTTGATGATTTTTATGTAGGGCCGGCAAAGTTAAATCCTTCGTCTATAAAAGCTCGTCTTCCGAAAACACGTCGTGTTCGCAAAGCAGCGGAGAGTGATGCCCCTCAAAGTTATACAGTTTATTTAGATGAGCAAGAGGTCGGGTCGGTTAAAACGAACTCGTTTATCTTTGAGAATCTTTCGGCTGGAACACATACGCTGGGTGTTAAGTCGGTTTATAAAGTTTCCGAGTCGGATATAGCGACAACGACGTTAGAAGTTCCGGCGACTTCGGATTATGCCGATGTAAAAGTAAAAGTTTCTACGAACGGAGGTTCTTCCGAGGGAGTGGCTGTGAACTATCTTTCCGGTTCTTATCAGGTGACCGATACAATCAAATCGGGAATATCTCATTTTGCTTCTTTGAAAAAAGGGGAATATATGATTAGTATTAACGATGATCGCTTTTTGGCGGTAGATACGCTCATCGATGTAGACAAGGATATGGAGATAAATTTGTCGTTGATGGAAAAAATTACTGCTCCATATAATTTATCTGTTGATTTTTCTTATCGTGATACGGATAAGAAGACCGATGTCTTGTTTAGGTGGAATCAAGATTTGGGTTGGAGCGATAGTTTCGAAGAGTATGACGATTTTGCAACCCAATTCGGTGGCTGGGCCACTTTCGATAAAGATCGTCTGCGTCCTTACGGTATAACCATAAATAATACGCATATATCTATTCCCGGACTTGAACAGGGCGAATCTCCGGTAATGGTATTCAATCCTGAAAAAACGACCCCCCGGTGTGATAGCGATGCATTTTTAAATACGGTTTTCGGGAAAAAATACATCATGTTTTTTGGAGTCCAAAGCAACCTGTCGGACGACTGGCTCGTTTCTCCGAAGCAGAAAATCAACAAGGGGTATGTGGCTCATTTTTACGTGCATGTTTATCCGAGTATGGCTACGGTTTATCCCGAAACCATTAAGGTGTTGGCTTCCACAGGAGCCCAGACCGATCTTTCTTCGTTTGTCGAATTATATAATTATACTTTTACCGAGAGCGGTTGGTATGAAGTAACAGTCGATTTGAAAGATTATGTGGATCGGGAGGTCTATTTAGCGGTTAATTATGTTTCTAATGACGGGTGGATGCTTAAAGTGGACAATTTTTATGTTGGTCCTTCGGACGATGCTCCGGCTCCCGAAGTTGGAAATGCTACCTATGATATATATTTGAATGGAGAGAAAAAAGCATCTGCGATAACTGATAATTCCTATACATTCGAAGCATTAGATGATGGTACATATACAGCTGGTGTAAAAGCAATATATGAATCTGGGGAGTCTGAGGTCGAAGAGTATGTGTTTACAACTCAGTATAGCGGGGTTGAAAATGTAGTTGTTCCGACCGTAAAGGTATATAGCCGAGACCATGCTATTTGGCTGGAATCGATAGAAGGCGAAAAAGTGTTGGCGGAGGTTTATGGCGTTTCTGGACAGCTTGTGGAATTAGTAGAATTTGAAAACAGTGCCCAGATTTCTGTTTCTGAGGGGCTTTACTTGGTACGATTGACAACGTCACAAGGGACAAGTACAGTTAAGGTGTTGGTGAAATAATTACTGTCTATTCGTAAAAAACGTCATGAGAATTATTCTCATGACGTTTTTTTTATCTGCAAGTTTAAATTTCTTTTTCCCTTTGTTAATAATTTATTTAATTTTGTACCTTTGTATATATGATATATCAACGTTAAAAAGTAAATTTATTCGCTTGATTCGGTTTTGAGCCGATGTTGCTTTTATGAATGGGAATTGCTAAAACTGCAATTGTATGGATAAGAAGATTTATTTTATTTTGTTATTAACTATAATAATCAGTATGAGTTGTGAGTCGAGAAGTCATAAGGAAACGGTTGTCCTTATGGAAACGTCTTTGGGGAATATAAAAGTAAAACTTTATGATGATACACCTGCTCACCGTGATAATTTTATAAAGTTGGTCGAGGAAGGATATTATGACGGGACTTTGTTTCATCGAGTGATTAATGAGTTTATGATTCAAGGAGGCGATGGTACGTCCAAAAATGCTCCGGCAGGAAAAATGTTAGGTACGGGTGATCCGGGATATACTATTTCCGCAGAGTTCGTTTATCCGAAATATTTTCATAAACGGGGTGCTTTGGCCGCGGCTCGGCAAGGAGACCAGGTAAATCCAGAGAAGGCCTCATCGGGTTCCCAGTTTTATATTGTCACGGGGAAAGTTTTTAATCCGGGACAGATTGACCAGCTGGAACGTCAAATGCAGATGCAGCAAGAGCAATCGGTTTTTCAGTCGTTGGCGGCAAATCATAGGGAAGAAATCATGAATATGCGTAGAAATCGTGATATGCAGGGACTGCAAGCGTTGCAAGATACATTGATCGCTCAAACTCATGAACAAATTAAGAAGGAAGGAAAGCGGACGCTCACGCAGGCGCAACGTGAAGCTTATACGACTGTTGGCGGAACGCCCCATTTAGATGGTGAATATACTGTTTTCGGTGAAGTGGTAGACGGAATGGAGGTTGTGGACAAGATACAACAAGTCGAAACAGGCTCTGCCGACAGGCCTAAAACCGATGTCAAAATCATGAAAATGAAAGTGGTCAAATAGTGATATCGTTTCGTCGTCACATATTGCCTAATGGATTGCGTATCATTCATCATTACGATGGCTCTACGAAAATGACTGCGTTGAATCTGCTTTATGATGTCGGTTCGAAGGACGAATCGCCGGAGCGGACAGGATTTGCACATTTGTTCGAGCATCTCATGTTTGGTGGGTCTGTGAATATTCCCGACTTCGATACCCCTCTACAAAAAGCAGGAGGAGAGAATAATGCGTGGACAAGTAACGATGTGACCAATTACTATACGGTAGTACCTACGCATAATGCTGAGACGGCATTTTGGTTGGAGTCGGATAGAATGTTAAGCCTTGCTTTTTCTTCCGAGTCTTTGTCTGTACAGAAACAAGTCGTTATAGAAGAGTTCAAGCAACGTAATTTGAACCAACCCTATGGAGATTCGTTCTTGTTGTTGCGGCCGATGGCTTATCGGGTGCACCCATATCGGTGGCCTGTTATCGGGAAAAATACTTCGCATATCGGTAATGCATCATTGGAAGAAGTAAAAGAATTCTTTTTTGCTCATTATGCGCCCAACAATGCGATATTGAGTATTTCGGGAAGCCTACCATTCGATGAGGCCGTATTGCTTTGTGAGAAATGGTTTGCTCCTATTCCTCGAAGAGAAGTCGCTTGCCGCGATTTACCTCAGGAGCCGGTTCAGACAAAACCTCATAAAAAGATAGTGGAAAGAGAGGTTCCCTTAGATGCGATTTTTAAGGCCTATCATATGGTAGACCGTAAGCATCCCGATTATCAGGGGTATGATGCTCTTTCCGATGTATTGGCTTCCGGTCGATCCTCTCGGTTGTATAGACGGTTGGTGATGGAGAAGAAACTATTTACAGAAATAGATTCTTCTATTACCGGCGATATAGAGCCCAGTTTGTTTTTACTGAAAGGGAAACTATCACCGGGAATTTCGTTGGAGCAGGGAGAAGAAGCCATTGAAATGGAATTGCGACGAATGAGGGAAGAACTGTTGGAGCAAAGGGAATTGGATAAGGTGATAAATCGTTTTGAATCGAACGATTTGTTTTCCAATTTGCACTATCTGAATAAAGCCACCAATTTAGCTTATTATGAATTGTTGGGTGGAGCGGAAAATATTGATACAGAAGTCGAAAAATATAAAAAACTTACCCCTTTCGATTTGCGGCGTATTGCGGAAAAATTGTTTGTCCCGGAAAATAGTTCTACATTATGGTACAAATCGGTACATGCAAAACGAGAAATAATAACAGATGTCTCTGATTGATAAAAGATATAGAATAGTACTATGCGTTTTAAGTTAGTGTTGTCGGTTAAATCGGAAAGTTTTGGTAGTGTTTTGCCTGTAAGCTACCAATACGAATTGTCGGCAGCTGTATATCGTCGTATTCGGGAAAATTTCGAGCTATATTTACACTGGCTTTCGAGCAACGGTTTCGCCCCGATCGATGATTGCCGTAATCGCTTATTTTCGTTTTCAAATTTATATATCCCCCGCATTCGGGTAGAGTATGACAGATTACATATTTTGGTGAAGAGGGTTCAAATGTGGATTTCTTTTTTGCCTGTTCGGGGAACTCACGAGTTTGTAAAGCAACTTTTTTCGGGAGAAACTTTTGTACTTGGGGATAGGCGTAGTCGGGTGGAGTTAGAGGTCGAAGATATCGTTGAATGTCCGGTTCCTGAGTTTGGAGAGGAAGCAGAGTATTTAGCTTTGTCTCCAATCGTGTTTATGGTGGCTCGCCCCAACCGGAGCATGGAATATGTTGGGCCCGATTATCCCGGGTATGCCGATTGTTTTTATCGCTCGGTGCTGGGAAAATATGAAAAGATTTTCGGTCGGCCTTTTGATGGTGATACAGGATTTTCATGGAGTTTGCTTTCCGAACCGAAAAGAAAAGGAATTTTTATGATGCGGTTTACTCCCGAAGAGTCGAAAGTTATAGGATATATGTATAAATTCAAATTATCGATGAGTCCTATTCTCCATCAGATAATGTATGAAACGGGAATAGGGGAGAAAGTAAATCTTGGTTTTGGTTGTGTAGAGATTCTTCGTCAAGATACGACGCCAAATGACCAAAATTTCCTTTCTGATGAAAAAGACGATACTTCTGTGAAAATAATATGATTTTTTTGTATGAAATGACAAAATATTTTTTTTAATTTGTATAGATAATAGAGAGTTTATTCCTCATAAAAATAGATTATACTATGACAACAGCGCTTGAAAAACCTGACATGAATACAGAAGAACTTCTTGCAGGTCAAACTATTACTCCCGCCGAGGAGGAACAAAATTCGGTACAATCGACTTCACGGCTTTCGAGAGAAGAAATTATAGACTCGTTGAGAAAACTGGTAGAAGGTTCGGTTGAAGAAGTCAAAGATGAAGTTGACGAACTGAAACAGGCTTATTATAAACAGAAAAAAATTGAAATAGAAGAGGCTCGTAACGCCTTTATAGCCGCAGGTAATCCAGAGGCTGAATTTGTGCCAATGCCCGATGAACAGGAGGAAACATTAAAGTCTTTGTTATCTGTTTTTCGAGAGAAAAAAGCCGAATATACGGCCTTGCTCGAAAAGCAAAGAGAAGAAAATTTGGAGCGTAAGCAACAAATTTTGGAAGAGATGAAATCTATTACCGAAGATTCGGATAATATAAACAAACAATATACCCGTTTTCAAGAGTTGCAGCAATCGTTCAAAGAGCCTTGCGAATTACCCTCGGCCGCGGTGTCTGGTCTTTGGAAAAAGTTCCAGTCTTACGTCGAGAATTTTTATGACTTGTTGAAAATAAATAAAGAGTTACGGGATTATGATTTCAAGAAAAATCTGGAACAGAAGACCGCTCTTTGTGATGCAGCAGAAGCATTATTGGCAAATGACGATGTTGTAGCAGCATTTAAGCAATTACAATTATTGCATGACGAATGGCGCGGAATAGGTCCCGTCGCCAAGGAGCTGAGAGAAGATTTGTGGAATAGGTTTAAAGATGCTTCAACAGAAGTAAATAAACGCTATCAAAGTTTTTTTGAGGCGCGTAAAGAAGTGGAACGTAAAAATGAAGAAGCCAAGATTGCTTTATGTGAGGAAATCGAGTCGATGGATTTAAGTTTATTGACTTCTTTTGCTCAATGGGACGATGCTACGAAGCAAGTTCTCGATTTACAGGGTAAATGGAAAACGTTGGGGTTTGCCTCACGGAAGATGAATAATCAGTTATTCGAGAGATTCCGTAAAAGTTGCGATGAATTTTTTGCAAAAAAAGCCGAGTACTTCAAAGCTGTCAAGGAAAGAATGGCAGAGAATCTCGAAAAGAAAAAAGCGTTGTGTGAAAAAGCAGAGGCATTAAAAGACAGTACTGATTGGAAAGCTACTGCCGATATTCTTGTCGCTTTGCAAAAAGAATGGAAAACAATAGGACCTGTGGCTAAAAAACATTCCGATGCTATTTGGAAACGTTTTGTTACGGCATGTGATTATTTCTTTGCACAAAAGAATGAACAATTGGCTTCCACTCGACAAGTAGAACAAGAAAACTTGGAAAACAAGCGGGGTATTATCGATAAATTGAAAGAGATAGATGAATCTATGGATAGTACAGAAGCCGTCAAAATAGTTCGTGACTTGATGGCTCAGTGGAATTCGATCGGTCATGTACCTTTTAAAGAGAAAGATAAAATATATAAAGAATATCAGTCTTTACTCGATATTCTTTTCTCCCGTTTGAATATGAATGAGAATCGCAATCGGTTAAGTAATTTCTCGGCTACGGTACAGCAAATGGCCGATACGAACCACGATAAGCTCTATCGGGAGAGAGAAAGACTTTTGCGCATGTATGAACAGAAAAAAGCCGAGTTGAAAACCTATGAGAATAATATAGGATTTTTGAATATATCTTCGAAGAAATCCGGTGGTTTGTTAAAGGAGATGGAACGGAAAATGCAAAAAATTCGAGAGGATATGCAGCTTATCGAACAAAAAGTGCAACTTATAGATAAGAACTTGTAATTAAGAACAACGTATTTTATAAACAGGGCGGCTCAATAAATTGGAGTTGCCCTGTTATTTCCGGGAGAAAAGTAAAGCTCTCTGAAAAATGTTTATGTAGTTAGTCGTGTAAAAAAGTAAGAAAGAGAGAATGGCACGTGGGCGGTATGGACATATGATAAAGTCACTGATTGTTATCGGCGACTTCTTTTGCTTGAATATTGCCTATGCCGTAGTTTGTTATTGGGGTGGCGGATTCGACGGCGGGTTTGGTGTGAAAATAATATGGCTGTTACTTAATCTTTCTTATTTCCCGGTATTTTCACTTTTTGCAAAAATACATGAATTACGTATTTTACATGTCGATAGGGTCTTGATAAAAGTTACACAGGCCGTGTTGTGCCACTTAGCGGTTTTTCTATTATTGATATTCTTTTTGCAAATCGATAATATTGGAGCGCGAGTATTGTTGAGGTTCTATTTGCTTCTATCGGTCTTGTTGGCCGTGTGGTGGATCGGATCGAGAAAACTTTTGAAATATTTTCGACGGAAAGGCTATAACTTCAAAAAAGTAGTTATTGTAGGAGCCGGGGCTATGGGTATAAAATTATTAGACGAGTTACGTTCCGATGCCGGATATGGCTATAAATTTATGGGCTTTTTCGATGATAATCTGTCGTTAAAGAAATCTTTGCCGAATTTTCAAGGGGACTGTTCTTCTGTCGAGGATTTCGTGATAGAAAATAAAGTCGATGAGATTTATTGTGCGTTACCGATGAGGCAAGAAGAAAAGATAACTCGGTTATTGAAGTTTTCTGAGGCCAATAATATCTCGTTTTATATGGTTCCCGATGTCGGTCGATATATTCATCGTCAGCTCGAATTTCAGTTAGTGGGTAATGTTCCGGTTCTTTCGTTGCATCCAGAACCTTTACAAAATATCTTTTCGCGCTTCTTGAAGAGGGTGTTCGATCTATTGTTTTCATCGATTGTACTGGTTTGTTCTCCCATTATTTTCACTCCTATTGCTATTGCCGTTAAATTGTCGTCTCCGGGTCCAGTATTTTTTAAGCAGAAACGGACAGGATTTAAGGGGAAAGAATTTAATTGCTATAAGTTTCGGACGATGAAAGTCAATGCTAATAGCGATCAGTTGCAGGCTTCTCGTCATGATCCTAGAAAAACAAGAGTCGGAGAATTTTTACGGAAGACGAGTTTGGACGAATTACCTCAATTTATTAATGTTTTTGTGGGGGATATGTCGGTCGTTGGTCCACGACCTCACATGGTGAAACATACGCAGGATTATTCGAAGATTATAGACAAATACATGCTTCGTCATCTTATTAAACCGGGCATTACCGGTTGGGCACAAGTAAACGGGTATAGAGGGGAGACTCGGGAGTTGTGGCAGATGGAACGTCGGGTAGAATATGATGTTTGGTATATCGAACATTGGAATTTTTGGCTCGACATTAAGATTATATTCCTCACTGTCGTGAATGCTTTTCGTGGAGAAAAAAATGCATTCTAAGAGGGTTTTATAACAAGCAGAAAAAGTCCTATAAAAATAATTCTTTCTTTTGGAGATTTGCTATCTTTGCACCCCGAAAAATAAAGTAAGATGAATCTGAAAGTCAAGGGTACAATATTAGGAATTGTTTCTGCGGTTAGTTATGGAACAAATCCGTTGGGGGCATTATTCTTATATCAAGAAGGATTGAATTCGAATTCGGTTTTGTTTTATCGTTTTTCATTGGCAGCAGTTGTTTTGGCATGTATTCTGTTTATTCAGAAACAGTCATTTAAATTGTCTCGCAAAGAGGTGAAAACATTGTGTTTGTTAGGAATCTTGTTTGCTGTGTCTTCTCTGACTTTTTATACGAGTTTTCACCACATGGATGCCGGTATAGCTTCGACTTTGTTGTTTGTGTATCCTATAATGGTAGCTGTCATTATGTCTCTATTCTTTAAGGAGCGTATATCGCCGGTGACTATGTTTTCTATTATTCTCGCTCTATCGGGGATAGCCTTGCTTTACCGGGGAGGAACAGGAGCCGGATTAAATGGTTTGGGCGTATCGTTGGTTATGATTGCATCGTTAACTTATGCCCTTTATATTGTCGTAATCAATCAGTCATCGATAAAACTTTCATCTATAAAGTTGACTTTTTATGTCTTGCTGTTTTGTATGGTAGCCATAGTCTTTCATTCGTTTTTCGACGGAGGTAATTATTTGCAACCGCTTACTACTCCTCGTATGTGGTTGTTTGCTATCATGTTAGCTTTGGTCCCTACGGTTATTTCTTTGGTGACGATGACTATGGCCGTTCATGCTATCGGTTCTACACCTACGGCTATTATGGGTGCATTGGAGCCTCTCACTGCCGTGATTATCGGTGTGACTGTGTTTGGTGAGATTTTTACGTTGCGGTTGGGAATCGGTATATTTATGATCCTTGTTGCCGTAATTCTCATCGTTGCGGCGAAATCATTTTCTCCCCGTAAAATTGTTTCTTTTATCGGACATGTTGTGCATACTGTTCCGGTACGTAGGAAGTAGTCGGCTTTTTATTCGCAACGAAATTCGTCATTGAGATGAAAACCCCGTAATAAATCGGGTGCAGCCATTCTCTTTTTCCCAGCGAGTTGTAACTCTTCTATCCGTATAAATCCGTCGGTACAAGCTATGTCAATATGATTTTTTCCATCTGTGTGTATAGACCCCGGTGCATAGTTATGTTTGGAGGGTAGAGGGGTTGTCCGGTATATTTTTACTCCGAAACGATTATTATCCGGCGATATCCATTCGCACCATGCGGCCGGATAGGGAGACAGTCCCCTCACGAGGTTATGGATTTGCTCGCTTGTCTTTTTCCAGTCGATATGGCATGTTTCCTTAAATATTTTGGGCGCAGGCCGTAAGGGTTCGTCAGTTTGGATAGAGGCTTGATCGATAGGGGTGATATTCCCGGAGATAATGGCGTCGACAGTTTCGACTACCATATCGGCTCCCAATGTCATTAATTTGTCGTGTATTGTCCCTACATTATCTTCGGGAAGTATAGGGATTCTTCGTTGCTGTATGATTTCGCCCGTATCGATTTCGTGTTTGAGGAAGAATGTCGTGATTCCTGTTTCTGTGTCGCCGTTGATAATAGCCCAGTTGAGAGGAGCGGCTCCTCTGTATTGAGGTAAAAGCGAAGCGTGTAAATTGAAAGTACCCAGACGGGGCATGTTCCATACGATTTCGGGAAGCATGCGAAAAGCTACTACAATTTGCAGGTCGGCGTGTAACTCCCTCAACTGTTCGATAAAGCTCTCGTCTTTCAGTTTCTCTGGTTGTAGAATCGGTAAACCTCGGCTCAGAGCGTATTCTTTGACCGGAGAGTATTGTATTTTGTGGCCTCTGCCGGCCGGTTTGTCAGGCATGGTAATAACAGCCACGACATTGTATCCTCCTTCGACAAGGCGTTTCAGACTCTCGACAGCGAAGTCGGGAGTACCCATATAGATGATGCGTAAATCTTGTTTTTCCATTGTTTTTAATCTTGAGAAAAGTGAACGAGTACCCGCCGGTACGAATTGAAAATTTTTGATTTGGAAACAAACCCGATATATTTCCCGTTTTCTACGACAGGTAGATTCCATGCGTTGGTTTGGTCAAATAATTTCATGACATTATCCATGTTGCTCCCTATCTCTATTTTTGCGGGGGGCATGGTCATGAATTTTCTGACATAGAAACGGTTATACAGTTCTGGCCTAAACATGATATTGCGAATGTCGTCGAGTATGACGATGCCTAATAATGTATTGTCATTGTCGGTTACCGGGAATATGTTACGATGAGATTGCGAGATAACCTTTACCATGTCTCCGAGACTCATATTCGGGTGAACTTCGATAAAATCTTTTTCGATGACACTGTCCATCTTCAAAAGAGTAAGTACGGCTTTATCCTTGTGATGGGTGAGTAGTTCTCCTTTTTTTGCCAGACGCATGGTATATATGCTATGTGGTTCGAACACTTTTATCGTTGCATAAGCTACGGTCGAGGTAATCATTAACGGTAGGAATAAATCATACCCACCGGTAAGTTCTGTTGTCAAGAAAATAGCCATGAGCGGGGCGTGCATAACGGCGGCCATGACTCCTGCCATACCCATCAATGCGAAATTTTTGTCAGAAAGTTCCATAGGTAATAGTCCTGTATGATTAAGAACATAGGCAAAGAAGAAACCTGCGAAACACCCTACGTACAAACTGGGTGCGAAGGTTCCTCCCACACCACCTCCGCCATTGGTCGCACTGGTCGCTAATACCTTTACAAGTATGATGAGTCCCAAGAAGAGCATCATGACCCACATATTTCCATTCTCAGTATAAAATAAACTCCCTTCGGCCAGTTGTTTGAGATTGTCGTTCAGCAAGCTGGTAATGGCTCCATAACCTTCGCCGTACAGTGGCGGTAATAGAAAAATAGAACAACTTAGAATGAGCGAACCGAGAATGAATTTTTTCCATGGAGTCCCTATCCGGCGGAATATATCTTCCATACGGTTCATAATGCGGGTAAAATAAAGAGAAACAAATCCGCAAAAGAAACCGAGAAAAATAACGTATGGTATGCGGGCGGCGACGAACGGTTCGGTTTGGACGAAACTAAATTCGGCATTGTATCCGGTAAAGATATAAGAAACAGTGACTGCGGTAATCGACGAGATGAGTAAAGGTAAAACCGAAGTTGCAGTCATATCGATCATCAGTACTTCGAGTGTAAACAAGATTCCGGCGATGGGGGCCTTGAATATTCCCGCAATGGCGGCGGCAGCTCCGCAACCCACCAAAAGCATTAGTAATCGTTGGTCGAGGCGAAACAACCTTCCTATATTCGAACCGATCGCAGCCCCGGTATAAACGATGGGAGCTTCCGCTCCGACCGATCCTCCGAATCCGATTGTGATAGAACTCGCGATGACCGATGTGTACATATTATGTGGTTTAAGCCGGCTTTTCTTTTGCGATATGGCATAAAGTATACGGGTGACACCATGACTGATATCGTCTTTTACAATGTAACGTACGTACAAGCCGGCCAATAAAATACCTATTATCGGGTATATGAGATAAAGATAGTTGGCGCTGTCGGCATTGAAATGCGATGTTAGCAACTGTTGTATAAAATGTATGAGAAATTTAAGAATAAGAGCAGCGGCGGCAGTACAAATTCCGATAATAAAACTGAGAATTAAAACGAAATTGTGTTCATTGATGTGTTTTTCCCTCCACATCAACAGCCGCATCATCAAATCGTGCCTATCTTCCCTTTGGGTATCTTCTATTTCTATATCTTCGTCTTCAATCATATATGTTTATTTATACTCCTTTTCCTGTAATAACGGTTCTGATGGTGTAGATGATAATTTTGAGGTCTACCAGCAAAGACATATTTTCCAAGTAAAGAATATCGTATTTCAACCGGGCTATCATTTCATCGACGTTTCGAGCATATCCGTATTTTACCATTCCCCACGATGTGATTCCGGGGCGTATCTGATGCAATAATACGTAATAAGGAGCTCGTTCGACGATTTGACGGATAAAGTATTCCCGTTCAGGTCTCGGTCCTACGAGAGACATGTCTCCTTTCAATACATTCCAAAACTGTGGCAATTCGTCCAATCTGTATTTCCGTAATACTTTCCCTATTTTAGTAACCCGCTTGTCGTTTTCTTCCGATAACAAAGGGATTCCGTTTTCTGCATGGGCTTTCATCGTTCGGAATTTGTAAATTTTGAACGGTCTGTGCCTGTAACCTATGCGCTCTTGTTTGTAAAATATAGGACCGTTCGAGTCTTTTTTAATTAGTATGGCTAAGAGTAGAAACAAAGGAGAAAGTAAGATCAATGCGATAAAAGAAACAAAGATATCGATTACTCGTTTCATATTCTTTTCTCCCTCGGAGATAGCGCAATTACTCATGTCGATGAGCGGAGCCCCATAGATGTTGGTTAGTCTTACTCTCGAAGAGATAATGTTAAACTCGTCTGTACCCAATTTTATGGGTAAGTTGAGTGGATATAGTGTATTGATAAGTTTATGAAGCTCTGCTAAATCGTTTTCTTCCGGGGCAACGACAAGCTCTTGAATGTTCATTTGTTTACACAGCGAGGATAATTGTTCTATCGGATATGTCCTTCCTTCGGCTTCCGGGGCAGGCGTTTCGTGGTTGACCCGAATGAATCCGACGATATGATAACCGAGCGATTGTCTGGGTTCTTCGAGTTCTTTCATTTGCTTGATTGCTTTGGGACCGCAACCGATGATAAGCGTGTTGAATTGCCATTTTCGGCGGTGAATCATAGATGTGGCATTTCCTGTGACAATGGCACGCCCTGTATATACACAGACAAATTGTAAAGCATATAAAGCAAGTAGCAATTCGTAATTGTCTATTCTTATTCGTAGAACATCGTTGATGAGGGCAATAAAAAATATAAACAGTGTATTGACCAATACAGAACCCAATGTCTGTATTAATTCTTGAATGCGAGATTTGAAAAAAGGCTGGTTGTAATATCCCGACAAATAATAAATGCACATCATTAACAGCGGGAAAAGTATTTGTCCTTCTATGACACGAGGCGAAAGCAAATACATTTTCAATGATTCGCCCGCTGCAATTCCCGGAAAATGGAAACGGACAATATTGAAAAGGAACCACGATACATTCGATGTAAGGTAATCCCCCAGTACGTATCTTCGTATTTGTCGTTTACCGTTGATCACTCTCGTATAATCTTGATAGTTCCGTCGGCTTCGAGTTTGATGATACTCGACGGGAGGGACTCTTTTATTTCGTCTCTGCGTGCCGTTACGATATAATCGACGGCATTTTTTATTTTGTCCGATATTTCGGAAAAGTTATGGGGAGCCGCATCCCCGCTGATATTGGCCGAGGTCGATACGATCGCTTTTCTGAACTGTCGGCACAATCGTTGTGAGAACGGTTCTTTTGTGATGCGTATGGCTATGCTCCCGTCATCGGCGAGCAAATTCGTTGCAAGGTTGCGCGCTCCGGGATAGATGAGGGTAAGAGGCTTTACGGCTACATCGAGTAGTTGCCACGCCGTTTCGGGTACTTCCGAAACATAATATTCCACTTTCGCTTCACTGTCTGTAAGTATAATAAGGGCTTTGCTGTCGGCTCTCTGTTTGATTTTATAAACTCGTTGTACCGCTTCTGCATTGGTAGCATCGCAACCGATACCCCATATTGTGTCGGTGGGATATAAAATGATTCCCCCCCGCTGCATGACCTCGCAAGCCTGTTTTATATCGTCGTTGATTGTCATGGACATATCCTCTTGTTTCTGTTCAAGAAACAAAGATAATACAAACGAAAGCATAATGGTGAACAAATCTTCGTTTTTTAGGAGCTGTTTTGAAAAAAACTCCCGGGTAGTATTTCTTTTTTTGTTTGCCGGTATGTGCGCTTTGGGGAACTTTTCATTAATGAGACGATAGGCTGTGTATTGGTGATAGTTCGTCGTACGCTTTGATTTAAGTTCCCCGACATATTTTTAAAGCATTATTTATAAATGGTTTGCTACATAATATATTGTGGCTTTATTGAAAAATGCTATCTTCGCACAGTAAACGAAAATGAAAATGGCAAGAGAAAGAGAGAATCTGCCGGTAGAAGTTCGTCCCTATCGTGTAGGCTTGGCGTTGAGCGGGGAAGGAGCCAAAGGTTTTGCCCATGTAGGGGCATTGAAAGCAATGGAAGAATTGGGGATTCGGCCGGATATTATATCCGGTACGAGCGCAGGAGCTATTATCGCGGTACTTTATGCTGACGGTTATTCACCCGATGAAATCTTAGACCTTTTTTCGGGGTTGTCTTTTAACGATTTGGCCGAAATAACTTTGCCCCGTTCCTGCTTTTTTAAAATAGATCGATTTAAACATTTCTTGCAAAAGTCGTTGCGAGCAGTCAATATCGAGGATTTGTCTATCCCGGTTGTTGTTACGGCTACCGACCTTGATCATGGAAAGTATGTGGTATGGCGTTCGGGAGAGATTGCCGAGCGGGTAACGGCTTCGTGCAGTATTCCCATTATATTTCCTCCGGTTCTTATAGATGGTACGCATTATGTCGATGGAGGTGTCTTGCGTAATTTGCCAGTTTATCCCATTCGTCCAGAGTGCGATGTCGTTATAGGTATCAATGTGAGCCCGTTAGTTAACAAGCAATATAAGCAATCGATATTGGATATAGCGGTTCGTTCATATAGCTTCATGTCTAAAAGCAATGTGATCGAAGATATAAAATTGTGCGATCTTTTTATTCCTATGAAAGAGGCTGCACGATATGCCGTGTTTGATATTCATGCTTTGCGTGATATCGCTAATGTCGGCTATCAGCAGACATTGAAACTTTTTACAGGAAAACATGCTTCCAAAATAAATGAATTGAATAAATAAAAAACGTGCGATATGTCCGATGAGAAAATAGTCATCTATCAGGTTCTCCCCCGATTGTTCTCTAATATGTGTGATACATGTGTCCCTAATGGTACTTATGTGCAGAATGGAGTCGGTAAGTTAAACCATTTTACCTCGAAAGTCTTACGGGAGATAAAAAAGTTGGGTGCGAACTATATTTGGTATACGGGGGTTATAGAACACGCTACCAAGACAGACTATTCGAAATATGGGATTCGAAAGGATAATAAATATGTGGTTAAGGGTGAAGCCGGGTCGCCTTATGCTATCAAAGACTATTATGATATAGATCCCGATTTGGCCGAAGATCCATCGACACGTATGCAAGAATTCGAGGCGTTGGTAACCCGTACACATGAAGTCGGATTGAAAGTGGTACTTGATTTCGTGCCGAATCATGTGGCTCGTCAATACCATTCTGATACTGCGCCAGAAGGTGTCGATGATTTGGGTGCTCATGACAACAAGGAGATGCATTTTTCTCCTTCCAATAATTTTTATTACATACCTCGGCAGGCATTTACGCCGCAATTTTACATAGGTGAAGGAGAGGATCGCTATTTCGAATATCCTGCGAAGGCAACCGGAAACGATTGTTTCGGGGCTTTCCCGGGAGAATATGACTGGTATGAAACGGTGAAGCTGAACTATGGAGTGGATTATACAGGAGGTGGCCGTTGTCACTTCGACCCTATACCCGATACATGGTACAAAATGCTCGATATTCTCCTATTCTGGTGTGGGAAAGGTGTTGATGCTTTTCGTTGCGATATGGCCCACATGGTTCCTGTCGAGTTTTGGAATTGGGCTATTTCGAAAGTGAAAGGAAATTATCCCTCGGTTATATTCATTGCAGAGATTTATGATCAGGCGTTGTATCGGGTTTATATCGAGAAAGGTAAATTCGATTACCTATATGATAAAGTAGGATTGTACGATAAATTGAGAGGGGTATTGTGTCATCAGGTATCGGCTGCGCAGCTCACTTATTGTTGGCAGTCTGTCGATGGAATAGGAGGAAAAATGTTGAATTTTCTCGAAAATCATGACGAACAGCGCTTCGCTTCCGACCAGTTTGCCGGTGATGCCGATAAAGCCCTCCCTGCATTGGTCGTTTCGTCGATGATGAATACAGGACCTATGATGATATACTTCGGACAGGAATTGGGTGAGCGTGCAGAGGATGCCGAGGGATTCAGTGGAAAAGATGGTCGTACGACGATATTCGACTATTGGAGCGTGCCCACGGTTAGACAGTGGTACGATAGCGGGCGTTGCTCGGTATCTAGATTGTCGGCAAAGCAGAAAAAACTACGAAATCTGTATAAAACGGTTCTTAATATTAGTCGTTTGGAATCAGCTATTGTTCATGGCGATTTCTTTGATTTGATGTATGTCAATGGGGAAAATCCAAGCTTTAATCCGCATCGGCAATATGCATTCCTTCGTAAATATGGAAATGAGTTATTGGTTATTGTTGTTAATTTCGATGACCGGCAGGCGAATGTGAAGATCAATATCCCCGATCATGCATTCGAAACGATGAAAATAGTTCCGGGTAAATACGAGGCATTAGAACTGATTGGAGGAGATAAAGAGATGAAGGAGTTGAGTCCCGAAATACCGTTTGCTTGTGCCCTTTCGGGGTATGGAGCTGCGGTTTGGAAAATAGAGTTAAAAAATTTTTCCAAAGAGATACAGAAAAAATAAAAAAGTACAGGAAAATTTTGAAATAGAAATTGTACCTTTGCCGTACAATTAATAATCTCTGTTTTACACACAAAAATCATGAGTCAAACACCTCCTTTCAAGGTATTTTCGGGAACCAATTCAAGGTATCTCGCTGAGAAAATTTGTAATAGTCTGGGTTGTGAGTTAGGTCAAATGAACATTCAGCATTTTGCCGATGGAGAATTTGCCGTTTCTTTCGAAGAGTCGATCCGTGGTTGTCAGGTCTATTTAGTGCAATCGACATTTCCCAATTCCGACAATCTGATGGAATTGTTATTAATGATCGATGCTGCCAAACGAGCTTCTGCCAAGTCGATTGTAGCTGTTGTTCCTTATTTCGGGTGGGCTCGTCAAGATCGCAAGGATAAGCCGCGTGTTTCCATCGCTGCGAAATTGTTGGCCGATATATTGAGCGTTGCAGGTATCAATCGCCTTATAACGATGGACCTGCATGCCGATCAAATACAAGGTTTCTTCGATGTTCCGGTAGACCACTTGTATGCTTCGTCTGTATTTATTCCCTATATTCAGTCTTTGAAATTGAAAGATATGGTGGTTGCTACCCCCGATGTGGGTGGTTCTAAACGAGCCAGTACTTATGCCAAATACTTGGGCGTGCCTTTGGTTTTATGCCATAAACAACGGGCTAAGGCCAATGTGGTAGAAAGCATGACAGTGATAGGAGATGTAGAAGGAAAGAATGTCATTTTGGTAGACGATATGGTCGATACGGCCGGAACGATAACCAAAGCAGCCGATTTAATGATGAGCAGAGGAGCTCTTTCGGTACGAGCCATAGCTTCTCATGCCGTGATGAGCGACCCTGCCAGCGAACGGGTTCAAAACTCTTCTATGACCGAATTGATTTTCACGGATAGTATTCCTTACACCAAAAAATGCGATAAGGTACATATCCTCAGTATCGCCGACTTGTTTGCCGATACTATTCGTCGGGTCTACGAGAATAAGTCTATCAGTTCGCAGTACCTTCTGTAATTGGGAAGTATAGAATCTAATATAATGTTACCGGGTCTATTGCAAAAAAGCAAATAGGCCCGGTAATTTTTTAGGAGCGAGGGTAAATTCATTTTGAACGCTTTCCCTGTATTTTTTCGAATTGAAAAATATTGGTAAGAAAACGAGGAATATAACAATGGATAGGGAGGCTGAATCTATGTCTTAAAGGTTCGAGAATTAACCACCCTTTATTATCCTTAGCTTTCGTGTGTGAGTAGAATTTAGAGTCTGAATTTTGGACTATTGGGGATAATGGAATGGAGGAAGAGGGCGTTAAAAAAAATAATCTGTGTAACTACTACACAGATTATTTTTTTCATTATCGTTGTTTGTTGCAACTTACTTCACTTCCTCGAAATCGACATCGGTAACATCTTTACCATTATTTCCGCTTTGTGAAGCATCTGCACCCGGTTGAGCTTGTTGTGCTCCGGCAGCTTGTTGTTGAGCCTGAGCATTGTACAAGTCTTGGGCGGCAGCTTGCAATACATTGTTCAATTCGGTCGAAGCGGCATCGATACCGGCAATATCCTGTGCTTTGTGAGCTTCTTTTAATTTAGCCAAAGCCGACTCGATAGCGCTTTTCTTGTCTGCCGGAATCTTGTCTCCCATTTCATTAAGCTGTTTTTCGGTTTGGAAGATGAGAGCATCGGCGTGATTCAGTTTGTCGATACGCTCTTTTTCCTTCGCATCGTTTTCAGCATTGGCAGCAGCCTCGTCTTTCATTCGTTTGATTTCGGCGTCGGTCAACCCGCTCGATGCTTCGATACGTATGCTTTGTTCTTTACCTGTACCTTTGTCTTTGGCCGATACATTCAAGATTCCGTTGGCATCTATATCGAACGTGACTTCGATTTGAGGCACACCCCGCATGGCTGCCGGGATCCCGTCCAAGTGGAATTTACCGATAGTTTTGTTGTCTTTTGCCATAGGGCGCTCACCCTGTAATACATGGATTTCAACTGAGGGCTGGTTGTCGACAGCCGTCGAGAAGACTTCCGATTTACGGGTAGGAATAGTCGTGTTGGCGTCAATCAATTTGGTCATTACGCCACCCAATGTTTCGATACCCAATGAAAGGGGAGTTACATCGAGTAATAATACATCTTTCACATCGCCAGTCAATACCGCACCTTGAATGGCAGCACCTACCGCAACTACCTCATCGGGGTTAACACCCTTTGAAGGAGTTTTTCCGAAGAATTTTTCTACAATCGCTTGTATAGCAGGGATACGAGTAGAACCACCCACGAGAATTACTTCGTCTATGTCAGAGGCACTTAGACCAGCATCTTGCAAAGCCTTGCGGCACGGTTCGATAGTAGCCTGAATCAATCGGTCGCTCAGTTGCTCGAATTTAGCACGAGTCAATGTTTTAACTAAGTGTTTGGGTACACCGTTCACCGGCATGATGTAAGGCAAATTAATTTCAGTCGATGTCGAGCTCGACAATTCTATTTTAGCTTTTTCGGCTGCTTCTTTCAAACGTTGCAAAGCCATCGGGTCTTCTCTCAAATCGACACCTTCGTCTTTTTTGAATTCATTGGCAAGCCAGTCGATGATAACGTGGTCGAAGTCATCACCGCCGAGGTGAGTATCACCGTTGGTCGATTTCACTTCGAATACACCGTCTCCCAATTCAAGAATAGAAATATCGAACGTACCGCCACCCAAGTCAAATACGGCGATTTTCATGTCTTTATTCGACTTGTCAAGACCGTAGGCCAATGCGGCAGCAGTAGGCTCATTGACAATACGACGTACATTCAAGCCTGCAATTTCACCGGCTTCTTTCGTGGCTTGACGTTGAGAATCGTTAAAATAGGCCGGTACGGTAATAACGGCATCGGTTACTTCTTGCCCTAAGAAATCTTCGGCTGTTTTTTTCATTTTTTGAAGAATCATTGCCGAAATTTCTTGTGGAGAATAGAGACGACCGTCGATGTCTACACGCGGTGTATTATTATCGCTTCTTACTACTTTGTAAGGTACGCGAGAAATTTCGTTAGCTACCTGATCGAATGTTTCACCCATGAAACGTTTAATCGAGAAAATAGTCCTCGTAGGGTTGGTGATGGCCTGACGTTTGGCAGGTTCTCCCACCTTGCGTTCACCACCATCTACGAAAGCCACGATCGAAGGAGTCGTACGACGGCCTTCACTGTTGGCAATTACTACCGGCTCGGTTCCTTCCATAACGGCGACACACGAGTTGGTTGTTCCTAAGTCAATACCAATAATCTTTCCCATAATTTTATATCTTTTATTGTTAATTCGTTATTTTGTTTACTATCTGTTTTTTTATAGACACAGCATCTTGTTCAAATGTTATGCCAAAAAACGAAAGCAAGGAAAATGTTTTTTTTGTCAGACTTTTCCAAAGTGCTTTGTTGTCCTGTGTCAGTAATGCTGTCGATTTGTCATATTGACTTTGCTCTTTTGTTTATCTAAAAAACGCAAACGAGCGAGTATGGGTTGGTTCTGTTTGTACTTATTTCCCCGATTTATTTCGTTATTAAACCGAAATGATGTAAATTTGCCAATCTTATAAACAGGAATTTTTATCGAAAGTATAGTTAACTAAATACTAATTATTATGAACATTTCTCACATTGAACATTTGGGAATCGCTGTGAAGAGTCTCGAAGAAGCCATTCCTTATTATGAAAACATTTTAGGTCTTAAATGCTATTCTATTGAAGAGGTTGCCGACCAGAAAGTGAAGACGGCCTTTTTCAAAGTGGGGCAGACCAAAATCGAATTATTGGAGCCGACAAGCGAGGATAGCACTATTGCCAAATTTATAGAAAAACGCGGCGAGGGAATTCATCACATGGCGTTCGCTATCGAAGACGGTGTCGCCAATGCTTTGGCCGAAGTAGAAGCCAAAGGGGTACGCCTTATCGATAAAGCTCCCCGCAAAGGAGCCGAAGGGTTGAACATCGCATTTCTTCACCCCAAATCCACTTGTAGCGTATTAACCGAACTTTGTGAAAATCCTAATAAATAAGAATATGAGCAATCAACTTGAAAAGGTACAAGAGCTGATAGAACTACGCGCTCAGGCTCGCTTGGGCGGTGGACAGAAAGCTATCGATAAGCAACACGAGAAAGGAAAGTATACGGCTCGTGAACGTATTGCGCAACTCCTTGATGAAGGCAGTTTTGAAGAATTGGATATGTTTGTGAAACACAGATGTACCAATTTCGGACAAGAGAAAAAATCATTTTTAGGCGACGGTGTCGTTACAGGTTATGGTACGATAGAGGGTCGCCTTGTTTATGTTTTCGCTCAGGATTTTACTGTGTTTGGTGGTTCTTTGTCCGAGACAATGGCTTTGAAAATTTGCAAAGTCATGGATATGGCCATGAAAATGGGCGCGCCTTGTATCGGTTTGAACGACTCGGGTGGAGCTCGTATTCAAGAAGGTATCAATGCTTTGGCTGGTTATGCCGAGATTTTCCAACGTAATATCATGGCGTCTGGAGTTATACCCCAGATTTCAGCTATATTGGGCCCGTGCGCCGGTGGTGCGGTATATTCTCCTGCTTTGACCGATTTCACGATCATGGCGAAGGGTATTTCATATATGTTTTTGACCGGGCCGAAAGTGGTAAAGACCGTTACAGGCGAAGATGTTACACAAGAGGCTTTGGGTGGAGCCGAAGTTCATTCTGCTAAATCGGGTGTAGCCCATTTCGCTGCCGAGAACGGAGAAGAAGCTCTGTCTATTATTCGTAAACTCATCAGCTATATACCGCAGAACAACTTGGAGGAAGCTCCTTTGGTTCCTTGTAATGATCCTATCGATCGTTTAGAGGATTCTCTCAACGAAATTATTCCCGATAGCCCTAATCGTCCGTACGACATGTACGAGGTAATCGGCGCTATTATCGATAATGGTGAATTTTTGGAAATACAACGTGATTATGCCAAGAATATCATCGTCGGCTTCGCTCGCTTCAACGGACAGTCAGTTGGTATTGTCGCTAACCAGCCTAAATATTTGGCAGGAGTTCTCGACAGCAATGCTTCCCGCAAGGCTGCTCGTTTCGTGCGTTTCTGCGATGCATTCAATATTCCTATTGTAAGTTTGGTCGATGTACCGGGCTTCTTGCCGGGAACCGGACAAGAATACAATGGTGTGATCCTGCATGGAGCCAAATTGCTTTATGCTTATGGTGAAGCTACTGTGCCTAAGGTGACTATCACGTTGCGTAAATCGTATGGCGGTTCGCACATCGTGATGAGCTGTAAGCAATTACGGGGTGATATGAACTACGCATGGCCTACTGCCGAAATCGCCGTTATGGGTGGGGCCGGAGCCGTGGAAGTTCTTTATGCCAAAGAAGCCAAAGAAGCTGAGGATCCAGCTAAATTTATGGCCGAGAAAGAAGCCGAGTATACCAAGTTGTTCGCTAATCCTTATAATGCGGCCAAGTATGGATATATCGACGACGTTATCGAGCCTCGTAATACCCGTTTCCGTATTATACGTGCATTACAGCAATTACAGACTAAGAAGTTAACTAATCCGGCTAAAAAGCACGGAAATATTCCTTTGTAATACATTTAAAGTATATAAGCGATGAATAAAAAAATCTTAGGGGTATTCCTGTTCGCCGTTTTTACGATGTCTTCGGTGTGGGCGCAGGGCCGCAAAGGATTGCGTATTAATGAAGTCTTGGTTACGAACGAGACGAATTATCAGGACGATTACGGTTGTCAATCGGCTTGGATAGAGATATTTAATACGACCTTCGGTACTGTCGATGTACGCAGTTGCTATTTGACAAACGATAGGAATAATCCCAAAAAGTATCCTATTCCCAAAGGCGATGTACTTACAGAAATGCCACCTCGTCAGCATTTGCTGTTCTGGGCAGATGATATGCCCAATAGAGGGACTTTTCATGTGAATTTTAAATTGGATCCCGATAAGGATAATTGGATTGGGCTTTATGATGCTAATGGAAAAGATCTGATAGACTCGGTGACAGTTCCTGCCGGTATTCCTGCCGATCACTCCTATGCTCGTATTGAAGATGGTGTAGGGCAGTGGATCATCAAAGGCGGTGATGAGACATCGGGGTATGTGACTCCAAGTACGAATAACGTTACGCTCGACTCGAATGAAAAGATCGAAATGTTTTCGGAACATGATCCTTTTGGTGTAGGCATGGCTATTATGGCGATGGCTATTGTATTTTCCGGATTGTTACTGCTTTATTTGATGTTCCGCTTGATTGGTCAAATAACGGTGTTTGTTAAAAAACGTAATGCTATGCGGGTTCACGGAATATCCGATAAGGAAGAGGCTAAGGAAAAAGGTCTTGGTCGTGAATCGGGCGAAGTGTATGCCGCTATTGCTATGGCTTTATATCAACATCTCGAAGTACACGATGTGGAAGATACTATACTAACCATAAACAAAGTGAAGAAAGCGTATTCGCCGTGGAACTCTAAAATTTATTCTTTGAGGGAAGTTCCCAATAAAAAGTAATTCTCAAAATAACGATTAAAATCTTATGAAAGAATATAAGTATAAAATCAATGGAAATCTTTACAAAGTTTCCGTTGGAGAGATAGAAAAAAACATAGCCCATGTCGAGGTTAACGGTACTGTTTATAATGTTGAGATGGAAGAAGCTGCGCCTGTAAAAGTGAGTGCACCTAAACCCTCTTCGGCTCCTCGTACGGCTACGGGAGAACCTGTTATTTCCAAACCCACGTCTGTAAGTTCTGGTGCAGATGCTGTAAAATCGCCGCTGCCCGGTGTTGTCAATGATATTTTAGTAAAAATTGGCGATACGGTGAATGTGGGACAGACTGTGCTTATTCTTGAAGCTATGAAGATGGAAAATAATATCAATGCTATCAAGAGTGGTAAAGTTACAGCTATCAAAGTAAATAAAGGTGATTCGGTACTCGAAGGAACCGAACTTATTATAATAGAATAAGGCTATGGGATTTATAGATTTCTTAGGAGATAATTTGGTTCAATTTTGGGAATATACAGGTTTTGCCAATTGTACACTCCCTCATTTGGCCATGATATTGGTCGGATTGTTCTTTATCTATTTGGCAATAAAGAAAAATTTCGAGCCAATGTTGCTTGTGCCCATCGGTTTCGGTATTCTCATCGGGAACATTCCTTTCAAAATCGATGCCGGTCTCGAAGTTGGTATTTATGAAGAAGGCTCGGTGCTTAATATCCTTTATCAGGGAGTGAGTGCCGGTTGGTATCCGCCGTTAGTCTTTTTAGGTATTGGAGCAATGACCGATTTCTCGTCGCTTATCGCTAATCCTAAATTGATGTTAGTAGGTGCGGCTGCCCAGTTTGGTATTTTCGGAGCTTATATGGTTGCTTTGGCTATTGGTTTTGCTCCCGATCAAGCTGGTGCAATCGCCATTATCGGTGGAGCCGATGGTCCTACGGCTATATTCCTTTCATCGAAACTGGCGCCGAATCTTATGGGGGCCATTGCGGTTTCGGCATATTCTTATATGGCCTTAGTTCCGGTTATACAGCCTCCTATCATGAGGTTGCTTACAACGAAGAAAGAACGGGTTATTCGTATGAAACCGGCGCGTGCGGTTTCTCAGAATGAGAAAATTATGTTTCCCATTATCGGGTTACTACTTACCTGCTTCTTAGTGCCTTCGGGTCTACCGTTGTTGGGTATGTTGTTCTTCGGTAATTTACTTCGTGAAAGCGGTGTTACCTCTCGTTTGGCTAAGACGGCGAGTGGTCCTTTGTGCGACATTGTGACTATTCTGTTGGGTATGACCGTTGGAGCATCTACGCAAGCATCCGAGTTTTTAACACCCAGTACACTCGGTATTTTCGCCTTAGGTTTCATGGCATTTATCATAGCTTCTGCTTCGGGTGTATTGTTTGTCAAGATATTTAATCTTGTATTGCCCAAGAGCAAGAAGATTAATCCGCTTATCGGTAATGCAGGTGTATCGGCTGTACCTATGTCGGCGCGTATTTCCAACAATATTGGTCTTGAATACGATTCGACAAACTATCTGTTGATGCACGCTATGGGACCCAATGTAGCCGGTGTTATAGGCTCGGCCGTGGCTGCTGGTGTTCTACTTGGATTCTTATCGTAATTACACGATTGAATAAAAAGTGGAGGAGGTATGTCTGTTATCATGACATACCTCCTCGTTTTTTATGTCTTTGTAACTACGAAAATAGGATGCGGTTCGGCATAGTCAAATCAGAAATGTAATTTCCGTTTGCTTCCGCACTCACCTTTCGCTATCTTTGCATAAAATGCAGGGTTGTGTCTTGGTATAATTGTGGTAATTTTCTGTATGACATAGACTATCTTTGCAAAAAAATAGGGAGTGTGAGTATGTCGATTTCGTGGAATTTGTGGCATGGTTGTCATAAAATAAGTGAAGGGTGTAGGCATTGTTATGTATATAGGCAAGATAGTCGATATGATAAGGATAGTAGCGTCGTGACACGTACGGCAGCTTTCGATTTACCTTTGCGTCGTAAACGTAACGGTGATTTTCGTGTACCCTCGGGTGAAATGGTATATACGTGTTTTACTTCCGATTTTTTTCTTGAAGAAGCCGATGAATGGAGAGCCGAAGCATGGGCTATAATTAGGGAACGCTGTGATCTATCGTTTCTAATTCCGACGAAACGTATAGACCGTTTCAGAGTATCTTTGCCCAGTGATTGGGGCGATGGTTATGACCATGTCGCTATTGCTTGTACCGTAGAAAATCAAGACAGGGCGAATTATCGGTTACCTCTTTTTCGTTCGTTGCCTATACGGCATAAACTATTGTTTTGTGCTCCCTTGTTAGGAGCGTTGGATTTGTCTGGCTATCTCGATGACGATATAGAGGAAGTGTCGGTCGGAGGAGAGTCGGGTATGGATGCGAGGGTTTGCGATTATGATTGGGTGTTGGATATACGCCGACAATGTATAGCTGCCGATATCCCGTTTAGCTTTCACCAAACCGGAGCCCGATTGCGCAAAGAAGGGAAGATATATCGTATTCGTCGGGAATTCCAGCATTCACAGGCGCGACGTGCGGGGATAAATTATAAAATCGATAGGTAATTCTTTCCAAAAAGCAAAGTAATTTCTCCTATGTGTATGAAAAAAATTTATTCGCTCGATCTATATTCGCTAGGAGAGAGCCCGGTTTGGTGCTTAAAATATTTTCCGAAAAACGATTGAGTCGAAAAATTCAAATGATAGGCGATTTCCTGTATACTCATGCCCGAAAATTTCAGAAGATTTTTGGCTTCGAGTATTACATAATCATCGATCCATTGAGCCGCTGATTTTCCTGTTTGTTTCTTTATCAGAGTCGAAAAATATTTGGGTGTGATACACAATTTTTCTGCATAAAAAGCAACGCTTCGTTCTTGTGTGTGATGTTGGGTGAGTAGGGCGATGAATTTTCCGAAAAAGATTTCCTGTCGACTCATTTTAACTTCATTTTTGGAGGGTGAATCATGGGTAAGTATCGTGTCATGAATTTTATACATAAGAGCAGAACCGAGTCTTAGGATCGTTGCAGTCTTCTTGGGTGTATCTTGTGTGTGGCAAATGAGCTGCATGAGAGAGATAAACTGACAAAAAATATCAGTATCTTCGTTAGATAAATGAAAGCAAGGTTCTTTTTGTATTTGCATGTATAGAGGAATCATGTCTCGTGTGTCAAGGCTGGATTTTTCGAAGAACGCACTTGAAACGGCTATTCCATAAAATTTACGATTACCTATATCTTTTACCTGTATAATATTTTCAGGAGTATTTATAATCATCATGTTGGTAGTGATGCGATATTCCTTTAAATTAATATTGCATATTAGTTCTCCTTCTAAACATATTACAGCTACCAGAGCATCGACTCGACAAGGATATTTAAACAATTCGGTGTTCGGTAAATTTTCTCCGATAATAATGAAATCATCATCTAATCCCGTGGGATTGTTTCTTTTTATCAATTTCGAAAGTTGGGCAAGAGTGAAATTTTCGATGCCTTTTTTATCCATAAATACGATATTTTGCCCAAATGTAACTAAATAACTTAGAATTTTAGCTGTGAATATTATTTAAATACGACTTTTAGAACATCAACTGTGAAAAAGAGGACTTTGTCGATGGAGGGCTTTGCGTCATCTTTGTATCAAAATTTAATGGAGAAAAGTATGAAAAGGAATGGTAAAGCATTTGCTTATTTGTTTTTGGCAGTATGGTCGATGACGAGTATAGGATGTACGTCTTCGAGTAAGGAAGAACGAGCTGTCAGGGAGATTCCGGTGAAGACATGGACGGTGTCTCTTCGAGAAGGAGTCTATACTCGCAGTTATATAGGAGAAATTGAGGGCGAATCTTCTTCCTCGTTGAGTTTTCAAGTCCCGGGGTATGTAGAGTGTATATATGTAAAAGAAGGTCAACGGGTAGAGCGAGGCGAGCTGTTGGCTCGATTGGACGAGACTACGTTACAAAGCACTTATGATGCGGCATTGTCTACTTTGAAACAAGCCGAGGATGCTTATGCTCGTATGGAGCAACTGCATAAGAGCGGAAGTTTACCCGAAATTAAGTGGGTAGAGGTTCAAAGTTCTTTGCAACAGGCTCGTAGTATGGAGCAAATAGCCAAGAAAAATTTGAAAGATGTCGAGTTGCGAGCTCCATATTCGGGGATAATAGCTCAGAAAAATATAGATACGGGGAGTACTGTGCTTCCGGGAGTACCGGCATTTAAACTGATGAAGATCGATTGGGTGAATGTGAATATTTCTGTTCCTGAGAATGAAGTTGCCGATGTGAAGATGGGAGCCGATGTAACGGTTACAGTAGCTGCTTTGGGTGGTAAATCTTTCTCTGGAAAGATTACGGAAAAAGGAATTGCTGCCGATCCTCTGGCACACACTTATAAGGCGCTTGCAAGGATAGAAAACCGGCAGGGAGAGTTGTTGCCGGGTATGGTGTGCGTGGTTAACATGGGAAGTCGGAACAATTCGCATATAGTGATTCCTAATTCTGTTGTACAAGTAGATTATAATGGCGATCACTTCGTTTGGCTTTGCAACGACGGGGTAGCGGTGAAACAGACCGTATCGGTTGGCGCTTTGTCGGGGAATGGTGTCATTATTTCTTCTGGTTTGGCAGTCGGTGATAAGGTGATTGTCGAGGGTGCGTCGAAAGTGAGTGAAAATATGAAAGTATCGGAACAATGAAAACAAAAGGTGGTATTATAGAAGCTGCGATGAAATATCGTCAGATTGTCATTCTGATTGTTTCATTGATGTTTTTCTTGGGTATATATGCTTTGATAAAGATGCCCAAACAGGAATTCCCTGTTTTTACGGTGCGTCAGGGAGTAGTGATAGCCGTTTATCCGGGAGCCACTTCCGACGAGGTGGAAGAGCAGGTGACTAAACCGCTTGAAGATTTTATTTTTGAGTTTAAAGAAGTAAAAAAGTCTAAAACCCATTCACTCAGTCGAGATGGCATGGCGATCGTTTTTGTCGAGTTGAACGACGACATAACCGATAAAGATGAATTTTGGGCTAAATTCAAACATCGGGCTGCGGCTTTTAAATCCGAGTTGCCGACCGGGGTATTGGCATTGGTTACTAACGATGACTTCGGCGATACGTCAGCCATGTTGATAACGATCGAATCGAAAGATAAGACCTATCGGGAGCTGGAAAATTATCTCGACGAACTTAAAGACCGATTAAGGAGCATCGATGCGGTAAGTAATTTACGAACATTCGGTGTGCAGAAAGAACAGATAAGCGTTTATCTCGACCCTGCGAAACTAGCCCGATATGCTATCGGTAACACGACATTGGCGACAAAGTTGTTAGCGCAAGGTTTTACGACGATGAGCGGGGCGGTTGATAATAGCAAGTTTGTGGCCCCCATTCACATATCCGAGGCATATGATTGTGTGAATGATGTGGCTGATCAAATAATTTTTAGCGATCCGCAGGGGCATGCTATACGTCTAAAAGATGTGGCGCGTGTCGTGCGGGAATATTCCGAGCCGGATTCTTACATTACGAACAACGGAACGAAATGTTTGGTCCTCTCTATGGAGATGCGCGAGGGGAACAATATCGTTCAAATGGGTGAGGAGGTCAATAAGGTATTGGAAGAATATGAGAAGGAATTACCCGATGATGTTTCTATATTTCGTATTACCGACCAATCACAGGTGGTGGGAGATTCGGTGACGACTTTCCTCAGAGAGTTGTTGATCGCTATTATTGCAGTTATTATCGTAGTTATGCTGTTAATGCCTTTGAGGGTCGCTTCGGTGGCTGCATCGACGATTCCTATTACTATTTTTCTGTCCCTGTTGGTATTTTATGCTTGTGGATTGGAATTGAATACGGTGACTTTGGCGGCGTTGATTGCTACATTGGGTATGATTGTCGATAACTCCATAGTGATTATCGATTGTTATATGGAAAAATTGGATAGCGGAATAGACCGTTGGACTGCTGCGATAGAAAGTGCAAAAGAGTTCTTTAAATCGATTCTCTCGGCTACATTGGCAATTAGTATCACGTTTTTTCCGTTTTTGATAACCTCGCAGGGAATGATCAACGATTTCTTGCAATCGTTCCCGTGGGCGATAACTATTATTTTGTTTTTATCCTTGCTGGTAGCTATTTTGCTAGTTCCTTACATGCAATATCATTTTATTCATACAGGGTTTAGAAAACAGTCCAAAGAGGAGAAAAAGCAACGTCGTTCGTTCTTGACGATTCTTCAATCTTCTTACGACAAATTGATTGTTAAGTGCTTTGCTCATCCAATTCGGACGATGGGGGTAGGACTTCTTTCTATTGTCGCTGGTGTTGTTATATTTTTATCATTACCGATGAAGTTAATGCCGTTTGCCGAGCGTAATCAATTTGCGGTGGAAATATATATGCCTTTTGGTACGGCACTCGAACAGACAGCCGCTGTGGCGGATAGTTTGGAGTCCATACTTCGGCAAGATAGTCGAGTCGTTTCGGTAGCTTCGTTTAAAGGTGACGGTTCTCCTCGTTTCCATACCAGTTATGCTCCTCAAATGCCGGGTTCCAATTATGCCCAGTTTATTGTCAATACCATTGGTAATAAAGCCACGGAAGAGATGATTGCCGAATACAAGGACAAATATCTCAATTACTTCCCGAATGTCAGAGTCCGGTTTAAACAACTCGAATATTCCGAAGCAGCCTATCCGATTGAAATGAGAGTGAAAGGGAATAATCGGGATAGTTTGCGCTTAGCGGCCGATAAGGTAAAATCGGTAATGTCCGAATTTGATGGACTTTCGCTGGTTCATGATAATTGGGAAGGGCAACTTCCCGGAGTATCGTTGCGATTGAAAGACGACGAAATGAGCCGATTGGGTATTGACAAGACATTGTTATCGACCGGTTTGTCCATGCATTTGGGGAATGGGTTGCCGGTAACTACCGTATGGGACGGCGATTATCCTATCGATGTGGTCCTGAAAGACGGTGGCAATATAGAGCCTTCGTATGAAGATGTGGGCAATCAATATGTATCGGCGTGGGGTGGTACGGTTTCTGTCCCGGTAAGGCAGATTGCCGACATTGAGCCTGACTGGCATGATGCCCAAATCGCGCATCGTAACGGTATACCTTCTATTTCGATACAATCCGATGTAAAGGAGGGTTCCAATGCGGCTGCGTTGACTAAGGAGATAGTAAAGGCGATTGAAAAAATCGATTTGCCCGATGGGGTTGATTTTGAAGTCGGTGGTAGTGAAGAGACAGACAATGAGATGTTGGATATGATATTGAGCGGTCTGTTTATTTCCATTGTTGTTATATTCTTTATTTTGCTGTTTCATTTCCGCCGAATCAATATGGCATTGCTTGTTTTGGGCTCCATTTCATTGTGTCTATTGGGTGCGGCTCTCGGCATTTGGGTAATGGGACTCGATGTGAGTGTGACAGCCGTATTGGGTATTGTGAGTTTGATGGGTATCCTTGTACGTAACGGAATTATTATGCTCGACTATGCCGATGAGCTAAGGGAAAAAGAAGGTTTAACGGTTAGGGAAGCCGCTTTGCATTCGGCGAAGCGTAGAATGCGTCCTATTTTTCTAACTTCTGCTGCTGCATCGATGGGAGTTATTCCTATGATTCTTGGCGGTAGTCCGTTGTGGTCCCCTATGGGTTCGGTAGTGTTTTTCGGGACGATTGTTTCTATGGTACTGACTGTAACGATATTACCCGTAGCCTATTGGTTAATATTCAGCAGAGCCGATCGCAAAAGTATAAATCATTGAAAGAAAGAACAATTATGAGAAATCGAATTATATACCCTGCGTTATGTTTGATGTTAAGCGTGGTATCTTCAAATGCGCAGAAACTTTATACACTCGAAGAATGTAGAACATTGGCATTGGAAAATAGTGCAAAAATGAAAAACAGCCGGTTTGAAGTCGAGGCTGCCAAACAAACTTCCAAAGAGGCTTTTACTAATTACTTTCCGAATGTGTCGGCGGTAGGTGCGATTTTCAAGGCCAGTGAAGGAATGGCTCAGATGGATATGGCACTGCCGGTTCCGGGAATACCGCCTTTATCTATGGAGATGTTGAAGAAAGGGAAGACGGCAGGGGTGACTTTGGTTCAACCTGTATTTATGGGTGGTCGCATTGTCAATGGGAATAAGTTGGCGAATATAGGAAAACAAGTGAGTGAATATCAGCTTTCTCTTACGGAAGATCAGGTAGAAGCCTCTGTTAATCAATATTATTGGCAGATTGTCGCACTAAAAGAGAAGTTGCGTACGTTGGAGACGTTGGAAACTCAACTCAAAGGAATATATAAAGATGTAAAAGCAGCGGTTGATGCGGGGCTTACTACACGAAACGATTTGTTAAGAGTGGAGTTGCAACAGCAAGACATTATGGCGAATCGATTAAAAGTAGAGAATGGTTTGTCTGTGACAAAGATGCTATTGTGCCAACTTATAGGTGTCGATAAGAGTGAATTCGATATTGCTTTCGATGATTTTCCTTCGGCTGTATCTCCGTTGGACTATTATGTTGCCCCCGAGACGGGACTTGAAAATCGTGCCGAAAGTAAACTGCTCGATAAGAGTGTCGAGGCTGCTAAATTGCAACTGCGCATGAAGCGAGGAGAAAATCTTCCTTCTGTGGGGGTAGGAGCCGGGTATATTTATCATGATTTGATGGAAAAAGATACCGATTTCGGAATGATTTTTGCCAGTGTGTCGGTTCCTATTTCTTCATGGTGGGGAGGTTCGCACGCCATTAAACGGGAAAAAATAAAAAAGCAGCAAGCCGAAAATACCCGGCAGGATTCCCGGGAAATGATGTTGGTTGAGATAGAAGTCAAATGGAACGATTTACAGGAAGCCTATCAGCAAGTGCTTCTTTCCGAGAAATCCATAGAATCTTCTACCGAAAATCTTCGTCTCAATAACGATTATTATAAGGCGGGGACAGTCTCTCTGTCCGATTTGCTCGATGCTCAGTCGCTTATGCAGCAAAGCCATGACCAGTACGCCGAGGCATGTACGGCTTACCAACAGAAACTTACAGCCTATTTGCAGGCTACCGGGCGATAATTAGTTGCATTAAATTTATGTAAAACAGTCCGGCCGATAATGAATCTATATCGGTCGGACTTGTTTATTGTATGTAAGAAGAAGTTTTTTTGCAGGGAAGTTTATAACGAAATTTTCGAATGGTATCGCTTCTCTCCTTGAAGAATCTCTATAATATAAATCCCCGGTTTCAATGAGCTGAGAGGTGAAACGATAGAAGAACTGTTGTAGCAAGATGAATGAACTAGCGCACCTGATGTCGTATATACATTGGCTTTTAGTGGCGTTTGATCGTTCGTGTCGATATACAACATTTGTTTATAACAATAACATCGTAAAGATGTATTGGTTTTACTCGTTTCAATATCGCTTCCACCTGTCGATTGACGTTTTTTGGCGAATATCCAAGATAAAAAGTCTTCTCTTTTAAAAACCTCGTCCCATACGAAATGGTTTGCACCGGGAACTTCTATATATTCTGCGTCAGCTTTGATATTTGTAAGTTTCTGGTAGGCTTGGCGGGAATTGTTTACGGGAACGACTCCGTCTGCATCGCCGTGGAAAAGTCGCCAATATATGTTTTTTACCTTGTTGTCTAGTCTTTCTACATTCACTCCGCCGCAAATAGGTATAGCTGCGGCGAAAGTCTCAGGATACCGGCAAGCTATATCGAATGTACCCATGCCACCCATCGAAATGCCGAGGATATATATACGGTCTTTATCGATTTCTTCCATTTGAAGGTAAGAATCGATAAGTTCTTTTACCAGTTTGATCGGTGTGGAGGTTGGATAATCGATTGGGAAAGTCGTAGCATCATAGGAGGCCGGTTGTGACTCGAATGGCCAAAAATTGGACGGAGGACATTGTGGAAATAGTACGAATGCAGGATAATCCTTTCGGTTTTGGGGATTTGCGAACATTTCGGAACCGTATCTCAGCTGACTTTCATTGTCTGAACCTCTCTCTCCCGCACCATGCAGGAAAATAACTAAGGGATATTGTTTCCCTTTTTCTATGGTTGGTGGTTCCAATTTCCTATAATTTAGCGACCCTTCCGAGGTTGAATGGAATGTTTCTTTGGTAAATACAAGATTGGGATCTTCATAATCGGCGATTTTGGTGCATTTCATCTTCATGGACGATGTATTCACTTCTATCGTATATATTCCGGTTTCCGCTACTTGGAAAGCGTTATCCGGTTTACCGTCGGTTTCTAATTTTATGTATAAATCATACTCTCCGCCCGAAGTAATTATTTGATGGCCTGCTTTTTCCAAGTTACAGGTCAGTGAGGTTGTCCAAGACCGTGCTGTGAGTAATTTAAATCGTTCTTGATTCCCGTTGTCTTTTTTTAATGGACCGCTCCACGTAAAAATATTTTCACTTTCTTGAACCATGACGAGTGCTCCGTCTGGATTCCAACCGGCCGAACAAGCATTGCCTACCACATATAAATTATCATAAGTAACGGCAAATATAGAATTTAGAACAAGAAAGATGAAAATAGATAAAAGTGAGATTTTTTTCATGGTTTTGAGCTTTTTGAATTTTGTTTATTATTATGACACAAAAAAAATGTATAACCCTTATAGTTACATTCAAATTTTTTCGAACTATAAAAAATAGAAAATTATATGGATAAGAACTTGTTTAAATTTTCATATTGCCCCCGCTTGCGTTATCTTTGCATTATGCGAAGATGGGGATACAGATAAGTTGCGTTCCGGCAATTTCAAGCCTGATCTTTTATATTATTTGCATGTTATAGAAAAGAATGAGGAGTATTATGTATTTACGTCCTATATTTTTAGGGATATTTTCTTTTTTAATTTTAACGGTAGGTAGAGGTGAGATGATATCGCCTTTGAAAATTCCGTTATTGATGAGTGCTAATTTCGGAGAATTACGACCGAATCATTTCCATTCGGGGATTGATTTGAAGACACAAGGACGTATCGGATTACCAGTATATGCTATGGACGACGGTTATGTTTCTCGGGTCGTTGTTTCTCCGTGGGGATTTGGCAGAGCTGTGTATATCAATCACTCGTCGGGTTTAACTACGGTTTACGGACATTTGGACCGGTTTGCGCCTTTTATCGATGAAATTGTTCGCCGGCAGCAGTATGAGCAAGAGGATTTTTCTATCGATTGTGAATTTGCCGAAGGTGAAATCCTTGTCGCACAAGGCGATATAATCGGATATAGCGGAAATTCGGGATCATCTGGCGGTCCTCATTTGCATTTGGATATACGGGATACCGATACGCAAGATCCGATGGATCCTCAGGAATGGTTGTCTTCTTTGATTACAGACGATGTAGCTCCCGAAGTTCGTAAACTCGTTTTTTATACGCATGAAGGGGTGATGGGAAATACGACTCGTCGCATGGAAAGAAAAGCGGTGCGCGCTTCGGCCGGTTCTTACTCGATAGGGGAATCGGTTCCGGTATGGGGTGATGTATCGTTTGGTATCGAGGCGTATGATCGAATGACGGGTACGACGAATAAATATGGGGTCCATCAAGTCGATTTGTATATCGATGACAGCCTGTTTTTTTCGACCTATATCTATCGTTATTCGTTTGACGAGACTCGTTATATTAATAGCTTTGCCGAAGAAGGAGTGATTATGCGCACTTATATTGCACCGGGTAATCGGTTGAAGTCTATTTATAAACAAGTAGAAAATAGAGGCATTCTTCATGTCGATGAGGAGCGAACCTATCGTTGTCGGTATGTTTTGACCGATTATGACGGGAATAGTTCCTCTGTCGAATTTTCATTGATTGGAAAATTGCAGGAACCTCCACTCCCTAAAAAAGAGGGGATATATTTCTCTTATGCAGTAGATAATCTCTATAAAAAAGACGATTTTGGCATTTTTGTGCCGGCCGGAGCTTTGTATGAAAATCTCGATTTTACGAGAAGAAAGATTCCTTCGAAAAAATATTGTTCCGATATTCACATTATTGCACCTTCTGTACCCCCTTTGCATAAAGCTGCTGAAATTTCTGTACGGTTGACCGAGGATAAATTGTCAGATAAAAGGCAATATTATTTGGTTCGTTTGGACGATGATAGATCCTATCCGGCTTGTGGGGAGTATGCAAATGGTTGGTATAAGGCTAAAATTACGGAGTTCGGGTCTTATGTCGTTTCGGTAGATACATTGCCCCCGACGATACTTCCGATTGTCCCCGATAAATGGTCGACCCGGGGAAAAGTTGTTTTGAAAATAAGCGATGACCAAAGTGGTTTGAAAAGTTATCGGGGAGAGATCGACGGGAAATTTGTTTTGTTCGAATTAGACGGGAAGACAGGTAGAATTTCATATCGTCTCGAAAGTAACAGGGTAAAAAAAGGTAGTGAGCATACGTTGCACGTTGTGGTTTCCGATATGTGTGGCAACGAGCAGTCTTATACGAACTCTTTTGTGTGGTAAATAAAAATTATTTGATATGAAGAAAATTGCGATTTTAGTTTTTTTTACGGTAGGATTTTTTGTCCACGTGTGGGCTTGTACGGGATTGATTGCCGGGAAGCAGGCTACCGTCGATGGTAGTGTATTGGTTACTTATTCGGCAGACTCTCATACTTTGTACGGAGCTTTGACTTCTTCTCCTGCTGCCGATTGGCCAAAGGGCTCTATGCGTTCGATTGTAGAGTGGGATACGAATAAACCATTGGGAGAAATAGAACAGGTAGAACACACCTACGCCGTGATAGGCAATATGAACGAACATCAGCTTACTGTTGTGGAATCGACATGGGGTGGTCGTCCCGAATTGGTCGATACGACAGGCATTATCGATTATGGCTCGTTGATGCAACTTGCACTCGAACGGGCGAAAACCGCACGCGAAGCTATAAAGGTAATGACCGGACTTGTAAAAAAATATGGATATTATAGTAGTGGAGAATCGTTTACGATTGCCGATCCCAACGAAGCATGGATTTTGGACTTGATCGGCAAGGGCCCCGGACGCCGGGGGGCCGTTTGGGTGGCGGTTCGTATTCCTGACGATTGTATCGCTGGTCATGCCAACTATCCTCGTATTCACAAGATTCCTATGGACGATAAAGAGAATTGCCTGTACTCTCCCGATGTGATTTCTTTTGCTCGGGAGATGGGGTATTTTGATGGGCTGAATAAAGATTTCAGTTTTGCGCGAGCCTATTCACCCGCCGATTTCGGAGCTTTGAGAGCTTGCGATGCTCGGGTGTGGTCTTTCTTCCGTAAGTATGATAGTACGATGGACAATTATTTGCCCTATGTCAATGGAGAATCGGCTGAACCGTTTCCGCTTTATGTTAAACCCTCGCGAAAGTTATCTGTACAAGATATGAAAGAGGCTATGCGTGACCATTTCGAAGATACGCCTTTCGATATGACGCAAGATGTAGGGGCTGGGCCATTCAAAGTCCCTTATCGTTTCCGCCCCATGTCATTCGAGGTAGATGGCAAATCCTACTGCATGGAACGAGCCATTGCCACGCAGCAGACCGGATTTACGTTAGTCGGACAAATGCGGAATTGGTTGCCCGATCCTGTCGGTGGTGTACTTTGGTTCGGAGTCGATGATGCCAATACATGTGTTTATATTCCGATGTATTGTGGTATTACACAGGTTCCCGAATGTTTTAGTCCGGAGAATGGATCGATGTATGATTTCTCATGGACCTCGGCTTTTTGGATTCATAATTGGGTGGCGAATATGGCTTATGCTCGTTATGAGCCTATGATGGGAGATATTCGCAAAGTCCAGTCGGCTGTCGAAACCTCGTTGAATCTCCGTCAGCCGGCGGTCGATAAGGCTGCTGTCGAGTTGTATGCGACCTCTCCCCAAGAGGCTATTGCCTACCTCACGCAATATAGCTGCGATGCCGCCGAAGCCTCGACCGCTCGTTGGAAGAAGTTAGGTGAGTATCTTATGGTGAAATTCCTCGATGGAAATGTAAAGCAAGAAGAAAATGGGAAATTCAAGGATAATGGTTACGGATTGCCCGATTCTCCACTTTTCCCCGGATATTCCCAAGAGTACTATGAAGAAATCGTGCGGCAGACGGGCGATCGCTTTCTCGAAACGCCTCCGAAGTATTGAGCCTTGTCGGGAATTGTTTGGGGGAGTGAGGTAGCTCTTGGATTACTGAATGTTAAATTAATGAGAAACTTTTGCTTAAATAGTGTGGTGGTCTCGTTGAAATAACTAAATTTGTGACAGAAGATAATTAACTATTGAATTCTTTACGATATGGGAAATGAAGATTTATTGAAACAGGTGACCGCCAAAGCTCAAATATGGTTGGGCGATGGCTATGATGAAGAAACAAAGGCCGCTGTGCGTGCCATGCTCGATAACGAAGATAAGACCGATTTGATAGAGGCGTTTTATAAGGATCTCGAATTTGGTACGGGGGGCCTGCGTGGAATCATGGGAGCTGGAACTAATCGTATGAATATCTATACGGTGGGAGCTGCTACTCAGGGATTGTCCAATTATTTGAAAAAGGCCTTTGCCGACCTACCCCAGATAAAGGTTGCTATCGGTCACGATTGCCGGAACAACAGCCGCAAATTTGCCGAGGTCGCTGCCGATGTTTTTTCGGCGAATGGTATTAAAGTATATCTGTTTGATGCTTTGCGTCCTACTCCCGAAGTTTCTTTTGCCATTCGAGAGTTGGGGTGTCAGAGTGGAGTGATACTTACGGCATCGCATAATCCCAAAGAATACAATGGATATAAGGCTTATTGGAACGACGGGGCACAGATGATAGCACCTCACGATAAGAATACCATAGACGAAGTAAATAAAATCACTTCGGTGAAAGATGTGAAGTTCCGGGGAAATGCAGAGCTGATCGAGATTATCGGAGAGGAAATAGATCGTCGGTATCTCGACCGTATTAAGACTCTATCGCTTAGTCCCGAGGCCATTGCTCATCATCACGATATGAAAATTGTATACACGCCTATACATGGTACGGGTGTGAAGTTGATTCCTGCTTCGTTGAAAAACTTCGGATTCACCAACATCATTCACGTTCCCGAACAAGATGTTGTGAGTGGAGATTTTCCGACTGTCGTTTCTCCCAATCCCGAAGAACCTGCGGCTCTCGATATGGCTATTAAGAAAGCCATTGAAACCGATGCCGAGTTGGTCATGGCTTCTGATCCCGATGCCGATCGTATCGGTATCGCTGTACGTAACGATAAAGGAGAATTCGTTTTGGTGAATGGCAATCAGATTGTGATGATATTCCTCAATTACCTGATGACCCGTAATAAAGAATTAGGACTGCTGAAAGGTAACGAATATATCGTTAAGACTATTGTGACGACCGAGACTATCAAGACGATCGCCGAGCAGAACGGATTCAAAATGTACGATTGCTATACAGGCTTCAAATGGATTGCTTCTGTTATTCGTGAGAACGAAGGCAAAGCCCGCTACATAGGTGGCGGAGAAGAAAGCTACGGATTTTTGCCCGAAGATTTCGTTCGCGACAAAGACTCTGTATCGTCTATTTCTTTAATGGCTGAAATCGCCGCTTGGGCGAAAGACAAAGGTATGACTATGTACCAAATGTTGCAGGATATCTATATTAAATATGGATATTCCAAAGAAAAGGGTATCTCGGTCGTTCGTAAAGGAAAATCGGGAGCCGAGGAGATAGTCGCCATGATGAAGAATTTCCGTGAGAATCCTATGAAAGAACTCGGTGGTTCTCCTGTGATTCTTATAAAAGATTATGCATCGCTTGAAGCTACCGATGTGGTGAATGGTACGAAATCGAAACTCGATATGCCTGTAACTTCCAATGTCTTGCAATATTTTTCGGCAGATGGTTCCAAAGTCTCTATTCGTCCTTCTGGTACAGAACCTAAAATCAAATTCTATATCGAAGTGCGTGGTATCAAGATGGATAACTATGCCGATTACGATGCAGCCAATGCAGCGGCCGATGCCAAAATCGAAGCGATTAAAAAAGAGTTGGGTATATAATCGTTTTTGATTGAAATAGAGCCTTCTTGGCAGTAGAGAGAAATTAAATTTTGAAACACTCTCCAAGTATATCCCCGGAAAGAATTTCTTTCCGGGGATTTTTTTATTAAATGACTTTATTAACTTTTCCTTACTGTTCTTGTAATCGAGTTCAATAGTCAGCATTCAAGTATGGTTAGTTCCGTGGGATTTTCTCTGTATCGTATACATATAGGCTTTACGTAATTAGGAGATAAAAACACAATATAAAACTTGTTTTTAATTTCTCTTTACACTATCTTCGCCAAGTCGTTCGGCTGTTTGGTCTGTTCGACAGACATATTTTTTTGAAGCGTTTTGTTTTATCCTTTACAAGAAAACGACCAATTTTTAGCAGAAGGATAAGCAGTGCAAACGCTCATGCTTGCCATATATGCGCACGGGAGTGCGGGTATATATCGGTCGGCGTGGGGGTAGCTGTTTATTTCTGCGTGGTTACTTGGTCGTACCTCTTGTAAGATAAACAGGTAAGTTCCCTACGCTTTTTTAGTTTTAAACGTCTGCCGGAGGGGAATAGGGAGGCAAAAATCGATTGTATTTTATATGATTAACCTATCGAAAAACAACGTTGAAATGAAAAAGCCTTTTATTTATTCGGCTATTGCTTTTGTTCTTTTCTTGTTCGGTTGTGAGGAAGAATATGACAAGTCGGGTATTTATTCTGTCGATATTGTGACGATGAATAAAACGGATGCTTATGCGGTTGTCGATTATAGGACTTTGTGTGGCTCCGGGAGGCTTGATACAGTTCCTCCTCATTCAAAAACGGTCAATAAGATATTGATTTGGGATACACATTTGGTCAAAGATTCTATGTGGTTGGAGTCGGAGCAACGTTTTGAGTATGTTCCCGATAAAGATTCGAGAGTATATACTCCTGCCGAATTTACATTAAATTATTATCGAGGAACGAATATGGACGGTCGGTTGGTCTTGTCGTCTATGAATAAAAAGAAGGTTGTCTATTTCAAGAGAATAGAACCTAATCAAATATGGGGTATTGAAATTCCCTGATGGTATAAGGTTGCAATTGTTCTTTTTGGTTGGCGACCGAGGGTAGAGCTTTGATATTTCATGTCTTACGAAAGAGGGCATTATCAACCCCTCTCTTCGGGACTATTGTTTTTCTACTTCTCCCCTATGGCACAACGTGCCATAGGGGAGAAGTAGATTACTTTTAAACCCTTCCTTTGTGGGGCGTTAGCCATATAGAGGAAGAGGCTCGGTTAGAATTCACTTGTGAAGTGGAATTTTATCTTGGGAAAATCTGTTTGAGCCATTTGCAGAACATAGTTCGAATCGGCCATGAAGACGTCGCGACCATCGCGGTCTACACTCATGAACTGGTGTTTCCGTTTTTTGAATGCTTCGAGAGCCTGTGGGTCGTCGCTTTCTATCCAACAAGCCTTGTAAAGGCTAATGGGCTCCCAACGACACTGCGCTCCATATTCATGTAGCAATCGGTATTGGATAACTTCGAATTGTAGTTGTCCTACTGTCCCGATGATTTTACGGCCGTTGAATTGACTGACGAATAATTGGGCTACACCTTCGTCCATTAGTTGATCTATACCCTTGTTCAATTGTTTCGACTTCATCGGATCATCGTTTTCGATGTATTTAAACATTTCGGGCGAGAAACTCGGTAGCCCTTTGAAGTGCAATTCTTCGCCACAGGTGAGTGTATCGCCTATTTTGAAGTTGCCTGTATCGGGCAACCCGACGATGTCACCGGGATAAGCTTCGTCGACCACCGATTTCTTCTGTGCCATGAATGCTGTGGGGCTCGAAAAACGCATCATCTTGTTACTGCGCACATGCTTGTAATTGGCATTTCGTTCGAATTTTCCCGAACATACTTTTACGAAAGCGATACAACTGCGATGATTGGGATCCATGTTGGCGTGTATCTTGAATACGAACCCTGTGAAGTTTTCCTCTTCGGGTCGGACGACTCTTTCTACCGCTTGAATGGGTTTGGGTGCAGGCGCTATTTTCACAAAGCAATCGAGCAATTCTTTTACTCCGAACATATTTAGCGCCGAGCCGAAAAATACGGGAGCCATTTTGGCTGCTAAATAATCTTCCGTGTTAAATTCGGGATAGACTCCTTCAACCAATTCGAGGTCGGCACGTAACTTTTCGGCATCTTGTTCTCCTATGTAGGTTTCCAATTCGGGACTGTTCACATCAGTTAATTCGATGCGTTCGGTAACGACTTGTTTATTCGGTGTAAATAGGTTTAGGTTCTGTTCGTAGATATTGTAAACTCCTTTGAATTTTTGTCCGATGTTGATAGGCCAACTGAGGGGACGTACGTTTATTTTCAGCTCTGCTTCCAATTCGTCCAGAATGTCGAACGGGTCGCGACCCTCACGATCGAGTTTGTTGACAAACACAATTACCGGTGTATTGCGCATACGACACACCTCCATGAGTTTGCGAGTTTGTGTTTCAACACCTTTCGCAACATCGACTACGATAATTACGCTATCTACTGCTGTCAGTGTGCGGTACGTATCTTCGGCGAAGTCTTGGTGACCCGGGGTATCGAGAATATTTATCTTGTAATCGCCGTAATTGAATCCCATGACCGAAGTAGCGACCGAGATACCGCGTTGCTTCTCTATCTCCATCCAGTCCGAAGTGGCGGTCTTTTTAATTTTATTCGATTTTACAGCTCCGGCAATGTGAATAGCTCCTCCGAAAAGAAGCAGTTTTTCGGTTAGTGTCGTTTTTCCTGCATCCGGGTGGCTGATAATAGCGAATGTTCTGCGTTTACTGATTTCTTCTGTAAGTGTACTCACGTTATTAATGGGTTTCTTGTAATAATTTTATGCAATTCGACAGGCTTTCGTACCAATGAGGAATAGTCAGCCCGTATGTTTTTTTAATTTTACTTTTATCGAGGACGCTGTAAAAAGGTCTGTGTGCCTTACTGGGATATTCATCGCTTCGTATCGGTGTCACTCGACAGGTCGTGATCCCGGCCAGCCTGTGAATAGTTACTGTGAAGTCATACCAGCTGCATACCCCTTCGTCGGAGAAATGGTATGTTCCCGGCACGAATGTATCCGCTTGCAGTATGACAAGGATTGCTTGTGCGAGGTCGGCGGCACAAGTGGGCGTGCCTATTTGGTCGGCGACTACCGATAACTCCTCCCGTTCTTCTCCTAAATGCAGCATGGTTTTGACAAAATTGTTGCCATAAGGGGAGTATAACCATGCTGTGCGAATGATAATGCTTTCGGGACAGATATCGGTCAATATTTTTTCACCTTCTAGTTTGGTCGAACCGTAAACCGATTGCGGGTCAGGGGTCATATCTTCGGTATAGGGACTGTAACCTCTTCCGTTGAAAACATAGTCGGTAGAGATATGAATCATGCGGGCTCCGTAATCGGCAGCCGCGCGAGCAAGGTTTTCGACAGCATCGGTATTGATTTTTTTGCAAAGTTCGGCATTGTCTTCCGCTTTGTCTACCTGGGTATAGGCGGCACAGTTGACGATATAGTCGATATGGTTGTCGGCTATGGTTTGTTTTACGGCTTCGGCATTGCAGATGTCCAATTCGGCGACATCGGTAAAGATACATTCGAAACGGTTGTTCCCTTTCAATGCGTTCCGCATTTCATGTCCCAACTGTCCATTAGCGCCCGTAATAAGAATTTTCTTAGTCATCGCATTTTATGTTTTATTCCAGTTCCAATTCACCGGCTTTTTCCTGTTTGTATTTCTCGGCGAGAATCGAAAGGAAAGTCGATATCTGTTGAATCGCTTTCAGTGTGTCGGATTGGATTTCTTTTTTCTGCAATCGCAGTAACAATACTCCGTACAACGCATTGAAACAAGTTTCCAATTCACCGGTCTTTCCCTCTCCTGATTTGGCTCTCAGCTCCACTATATAGGGCAGAGTCTTGAAAAATGCTGCTCCGTAAAACGGTTCTCGGGTAGATTTCAGCAAACGCAGGTGCAAATCTGTCAAGTCGATAAGTACGTTCTTGTTCAGTTGTAAATGGCCTTTCTTTTCTACACCCTCCGAGTGCATCATATCGATGAGTGATTCGTACCATTCCCGCATGCTCTTTTTTTGTTCCTCGGGTAAGTCATAAGAATCGATGATATGCTTTTGTATTTGGTCTATATCCAGCCCGTAAGCTCGGATAATATCCTCGATTTGCCACATATACAGCAAGTATTCGGCAATATTTTCCTTTTTTTTCTGACTGGCTATGATCATTTGTAACGAAATTTTAAGTAAACAGTCTGTGTTGCGACCTTTGGGTTATAGGGATTCCTTTCCCGAAATTGTCTGCAAAGATAATGTAAATCGTTTGCTGTCGCAATGTTATGTAATGAAAAATATAAAAGTTCAAAGTCTCCTGTTAAGGTGATTGAATGGGAAGAAATAATTTGTAGAGTCGGAATGCGTTGTTCCGAAATTCGAGAAGTGTTTAGGGGAGAAAAAGAAAACCTCCGTTATGCTTCATTTACATAACGGAGGTTTTGATTATTGACGAATAAGTTTTGTCAATTGTTCTGGATTCGGGTCTTTGGCGATGATGACACCCTCGGGCGAAATCAGATAACTGGCGAATCCTTTGTTCAGACGGTAGTTATCGAATATATCCGATTGAGAACCGTCTTTGTCATAGAATTGGGTAGCTTTGTTTAGCCCGTCTCGTTTGATCGTCTCTTCGAAGACTTTTCGACTGGTATCGAACGATACCGATACGAGACTGATGTTTTCGATTTCGCTTTTGTCTATTTCTCGGGCAAACCGTATATTTTCCATACGAGACGGAGCATCGTATCCGGCCCAGAAATTCAGCAAAACATATCGGCCTTTTAATTCACTGAGAGTAACTGCCCCCTCTGAATTTTTTAATTTCAACATCGGAGCTTGTTTCCCTTCTTTTAATCCAGTTTCTACCGGATTGAAAGCCGATGAAAACAATAAAACCAACGCCAGCATACCAATAACTGACTTTGTTTTCTTCATAATGAAGTATTATGGTTCATACTAAATCTGACGTCAGGGTATCGCACCGAAACGGCAGACCCCACTGATTTTCAGCGGTTAGTTCCTCTTGCTTAGGACGCTTCCTTCGCTACCGGGAACCCATAAAATCGGGACAAAGTTGGAGGTTTTTCGGGAATTAACCAAATGTATTTCTTGTTTTAACAATTTAAAATTTGATAATTATCTGGTTATTAGGCTTTTTTTTGAAGGAACTAATTGCTACTTAAAACGGCACATTCTGTATCCTATTGCTTCAAACTTTTCGCCATAAAGGGGGATTTTGTTTTTTTCTGTCCCTTGTGCATCGTAGTCGATGAGGTAAAGTTGGTCGTTTTCGCGCACGAACATACTGCATACATTTTGGAAACTTATGCAATTATGAATATATCCATCGCCATTGTAGATGAGTTGTTCGTTGCCGAATGGGACAATGCTGCGACGATAAATTTTATTGTCCTCGGTTATGATATAATCGTGGTTACTTAAATAGGGGAATTTCTGTATATCCCAATGGTTTATAATGTTAGAGAATTGCTCTCGGTCGATAGGTGTAGCTTCAAAAGAGTCTACACCACCGGTCGGAGTAATGGTGATGGCAAAGAGAGTGCTATTGCCCTTCTCGATGTTGCCGGGGAGTAATATGGTTTTGTCGGGATATTGGTAGGCTTTGTAGTAGGGATACCAAATCATAGTGGTATTGTCGGGGGCGGGATCTACCCAGTCGGTCTCCCACATTGAGGTTCCTTCGGGAGTTTCTATACGGAGGGTCGAGTGAATGTGCGAGGCATCTTCCCAATAATGTAAATAACGCAACCGATATAGCATTCCCGAACCGTAACAAGTGAAAACTTCGCTTTTGGCTTGCCCTTCGGTAGGAGGTGTAAATTCTTTGATTTTCCCATATTTGTTCATGATCTGATTCTCGTTGAGGTAGATAGAACCGTCACTTGCGCCTATCCATTTGCCCCAAATGCCTATGGCATCGGGAACTTGGGTTTTGTAAGCACGAGCGGTGACATACAGTCCGGGGTTGTGTTGGGATAATTCTTTCCAATAATTCAAGTCTCCCTCAGGCAGTTCTATGATATAAATGCGTGTATTGAAATCAAGATCTTCTTGGTAACGTTGTAGGTTCGATACATAGAAACTGCGTTCATCGCGTTGTTGGAACTGAGCATTCATGCGTATCAGAACATCTTGTTCGTCTATGTAATAGACAAGTCCTGTGGCGATGTCGATAATGACTTGTTGAGAGGAACTGCTCCACAAACTGGCTGTATAGTTTGTGGTGTCATAATGGATCATCTCGTCTTCGTTGGTTCCACATACAATTCTTCCATAGATGTATCGGGAAGAGATTTGTTCGAGGTCTCTAAACGAACAAAAACCGAGTGCTCGGCCATCGGCGTTGCGAAACAAAGGGAGAGATATTGCGCCGTTGGAGTCAGAAGCGAACGAGTAGTCGTAAGAGCCACTATTGCAGGTGACGAGGGTTGTGATGTTGTCTACGTCCATGCTGAACGGAAAACCTACGACGAAATTACTTATCGGCTCACCGCTTGTGTATATCTCGACTTCCCCGAATTGGTATTGCTCTTCGCCGATAGTCACATACATGGTGTGTGCTCCTTTGAGGCATGCCGGCAACTCAAAAATTCCCTCTTGGCGGGAGAGGGGAGTCACGTCAAATTTTTCATCGTTGATGTATAAGGCAATAGGTTTTTGGATTAAGTCGGTCGATTTGGAAGAGACAATGGTCTGGTAGTCGGCGATGATGCGCCGGGGAATTGCGAAGTCTAGTATCGTGCCATTTTGAGTGCGGGTGCTTTGTTTTACAATGATAAGAGAACTGTTTTCGCCACAGGTGAGCCTGAATGCAGCCTCTCTTTCTTTACCGCTGAAATTAGCTTGGGCGATAATCCCGATGGAGTGTGTTCCTTTTGAACCGTGCTCGGTGTCGACTGTTACCCAGTCGGAGCCTTTATACTCGGTCTCCGGGCTAGTCTCGGGAGCGATATACCAATCGTCTGATACAGTAAATTCGATACTGTTTGGCTTTTGGGTCTCATCGGCCGATAGAACGACAATATCATTAACCAACTCGATTGAATAAGGCTCATCGTCTTTATTTTTGTCCGAAAGATCAAGACAGGCTGTTAAGAGTGCTACTGAAAAAAATAAGGTAAAAATGTAAATGAAAGATTTCATAGAATCCTTTTTGTTGGGAAATATTTTTTTAATTATGTTTTGCAAATATAACTCAAAAAAAAGTGTAATAAGAAAGTTTCTGTCGTTTTTTATATAATCCTCTTTGAGGAGCTGTTTGGCAAGGTTACTTGTATATTTTTTTGAGGGTTGGAATTTGTCTTTTCTTTTCGGGGCGCTTTTTGAGGAATCATTTATTAGCGAAAGATAATACCATAATAGGGAAACTTCTAAATAAAGTTTGTCGCTGCTATTCTTTACGCTATATTTGCAGAAATAAATCAGAATAGTTCTTTTTAATGAAACCGAAAACCGAAATTATACTTATTAATATATCGGGTGACGATAAACCGGGAGTAACGACCGCTTTGGCAGAAGTGTTAGCCCGGTACGATGCTTTTATTTTGGACATCGGGCAGGCCGATATTCACCATACGCTTTCGTTGGGAATATTATTTAAAACTGACGAAACCAAATCGGGCGATATACTTAAAGATCTCCTGTTCAAAGCCTATGAGCTTGATGTGAACATTCGTTTCTCCCCTATTAGTGAAGAGGAATATACGCGTTGGGTGGGGTTACAGGGAAAGAACCGCTATATCATTACGATATTGGGGCGTTGTATTACAGCCCGTCAGATAGGTGAGGTCACCCGTATTGTGGCAGAGCAAGGATTAAATATCGATGCCATTCAACGGCTTACGGGACGTATTCCGCTCGATGAAACGGTTCGGCCACCCAAATCATGTATTGAGTTGTCTGTGAGGGGTACGCCGAGAGATAAAGTGGCTATGCAGTCCGAGTTCATGCAACTCTCGGCACGTTTGGGCATGGATATATCTTTGCAGGAAGATAGTATATATCGCCGTTGCCGTCGGTTGATCTGTTTCGATATGGATTCTACACTAATAGAAACCGAGGTTATCGACGAGTTGGCAGTGAGAGCCGGGGTAGGTGACGAGGTGAAAGCGATCACCGAGTCGGCTATGCGAGGGGAGATCGATTTTTGCGAGAGTTTCGCACGACGTGTCGGTCTGTTGAAAGGACTCGACGAATCGGTCTTGAAAGAAGTGGCTGAATCGCTTCCCGTCACCGAGGGCGTGGATCGTCTGATGCAAGTGTTGAAACGGGCAGGATTCAAAATTGCTATTCTTTCGGGTGGGTTTACCTACTTCGGAAACTATTTGAAACAACGTTATGGAATCGATTATGTGTATGCCAATGAGTTGGAGATAATCGATGGGAAATTGACGGGACGTTATGTCGGCGATATTGTCGATGGGCGTCGAAAGGCTGAGTTGTTGAAACTGATAGCACAGGTAGAAAACGTGGATATAGCTCAGACGATAGCTGTCGGAGATGGAGCGAATGACTTGCCTATGTTGAGTACGGCAGGTTTAGGTATCGCTTATCATGCTAAACCGAAAGTGAAGGAAAACGCTAGCCAGTCTATATCGACGATAGGCCTCGATGGTGTTCTCTATTTTATCGGATTTAAAGATTCGTTTATTTCCGAAGCCAATTGATGAGTATATTTTACTGGGTCGTTGCAAATGATAATATGAATTATGAAACGAATTTTGTCGATTCTCTTTACAGTGGTTTGCGGATTGGCTTGTTTGCAGGCCCAGACCGTGGGCTTGGTTTTGAGCGGAGGCGGAGCTAAGGGAATAGCGCATATAGGTATTATCAAAGCCCTCGAAGAAAATAATGTGCCCATCGATTATGTAGCCGGTACGTCGATGGGGGCTATTGTGGGGGCATGGTATGCTATGGGATATACCCCCGACGAAATGCTGGATTTGATTCTTTCCGAAGATTTCAACTTGTGGTCTCGTGGAATTTTTGACAAAAGATACGTCTATTATTTTAAGAAACCCGATCCTACTCCCGAGATCGTTACATTTAATGTCGCTTTACAAGACTCGACTAAATTCGAACCGCATTTCTTGCCTAATAGCCTCATCAATCCGTTCCCTATGAATTATGCGTTCATGAGTATATTTGCACCTTATTCGGCACAGTGCGAAGGGAATTTCGACAATTTATTCGTTCCGTTTCGAGCGGTTGCCTCCGATGTATATCACAAGCGAGAAGTCATATTGAGGAATGGTGATTTAGGTGATGCCGTGAGAGCTTCCATGAGTTTCCCTTTCGTATTCAAGCCGATTGAAATCGACAGCGTATTGGTCTATGACGGCGGTATTTATAATAATTTTCCTGTCGATGTGATGAAGTCCGATTTTAATCCTGATATCATCATCGGGAGTATTGTTGCCGCTAAACTGGATAAACCCAAAGAAGACGATTTGATGAATCAAATCGAGAATATGGTCATGCAAAAAAGCGATTATACTCTCGATCCCGAAGATGGGATTTTGATGCGTTTCAATTTGAGTGATGTAGGACTTCTCGACTTTCCCAAAGCGCGGCAAATCGCCAAGATAGGATATGACCGCACGATAGCTATGATGGATTCTATCAAAAGTCGTATTCCCAGAGAACTATCTCAGGACACGCGCCAATTGCAGCGAATGGTTTTCAAAAGTAAAACCCCCGACCTTGTATTTGATAAAGTTTCGGTAGAGGGAGGGAATCATCAACAACGGGAGTATATTCGTCGGCAATTCGATTCAGATGAACCTTTTTCCGATGAGCAGGCTAAGGCTGCTTACTATAAAACCATATCCGATGGGAAAATATCCGATTTGATACCTCATGCCCGATACGACAAGGAAAGTGGCATGTTCAATCTCGATATTAAAGCAAAAGTGCACGATCAACTGGCGATAGGAATGGGAGGATTTATTTCGTCGACTAGTTCCAATCAAATATATATAGGTGCACACTATCGCACGGTAAGCCTCAATTCTCTCGATCTCGATTTAGGTGGGCAAATAGGACAGTCTTATACTTCCGGCATGTTATCGGCTCGTTTCGATTTGAAGACCGTTATACCTATGTATCTGAAACTGCAAGCTGTGGCTTCTAAACAAAAGTTTTATCAAAATGAAACGTTGTTTTATTCCGACCGCATGCCCTCTTTTATCACACAATCCGAGCAATATGTAAAGTTACGGTTGGGGTTGCCGTTTTTGACCGGTTCGAAAGCTGTCGTTTCTGTTGGATATGGTTCGATGAACGATAAGTATTACCAATCCAATACGGTAGATTTTTCCAAGAATGAACAGGATCGCAGTCGTTATAACTTGCTTGTAGCATCGATGAAATTCGATCAAAATAATTTGAATAATTACATGTACCCCACCTCTGGTACAGATTGTTCCGTATTAGGGCTATTGGCGTATGGAAAAGAACGATTCAAGCCATATAACTCGAATTTACAACCACATAGCAAACAGACACTTTCGTGGTTACAGATAGAAGGAAATATTCATACCTATTTCCCTTTGGGAAATAAATTCGTGTTGGGTGTTCGGGGAAAAGCCGTGGTATCGAGTAAAGGACTGTTGAGTAATTATACTTCCACACTAATCCAAGCACCGGCATTTACTCCTACTCCGCATAGTAAAACTATCTTCAATCCAGCTTTTCGTTCCACACAATATTTGGCTGCGGGAGTGATACCCATTTGGAAAATCATGAATAATTTGCAATTTCGCAATGAGTTCTATGTTTTTGCTCCATTTCGGCAGATTTACGAAGGTGAAAATATGGTTCCCTATTATGGAAAAGCCTTTACGAAGTATCATTTTATGGGCGAGAGTTCCTTAGTGCTCGATCTCTCTTTCGCTTCGATTAGTCTTTATGCCAATTACTATGATTATCCAGCACGTAACTGGAACTTCGGTATAAATATCGGTCTGTTGGTATTCAGTCCTAAATTCTTGGAATAAGAAAAAATCTATTTATCTGAAAATGGGTACGATAGAAAAAAATCATATATTAGAGGTAAAAAAATAAGATAAAAAGATACGTCGGAATAAAATTATTCCTATCTTTGCAACCGCAAACGGCTCCGTAGCTTAACTGAATAGAGCATCTGACTACGGATCAGAAGGTTACAGGTTTGAATCCTGTCGGAGTCACAAAAAGGGTCCCATATAATCTATATGAGACCCTTTCTTTTTGGAATTCTGTCCTTATTTTTAGCTCTCTTATTTCCGATTTCGTCGGGAATAAGAGGGGATTTAATGTTCGTCTAGAATCTCGTTACTATCTTCTTCGCTATTTCCGTCGTCTTTTTGAGAAGCCGGTTTAACCACCCATGCGCTCAATTCATATAATGCATATAAGGGAACGAATACGACAGACAAAGTAAATGGGTCGCTCGATGGTGTGATAAACGCAGCTAATATAAGTAGTATGACGATAGCATGTCGGCGATAAGTTTTGAAAAAACGTCTTGTGATGAGCCCCATGTTCGACAACAACCAGCACAACAGGGGTAATTCGAATACGAGTCCCATAATAAAATTAAGTGTGAGGAAGTTGCTCATGTATGAGTCCAGTGAGATTTGGTTAGGAACCATTTCGCTCACTTGGTACTCTGCCAAGAAACGCAACGTTAACGGAAATACAAGAAAATATCCCACTCCGATACCGATAAAGAACATGATATTTCCTGCGAGAAATGCCCCTCTGGCATGTCGTTTTTCGCCGGCGTATAATCCCGGACTGACGAAAGTCCACAGTTGATAGATGACATATGGAAACGCAAACAACAAGGCAATCCACATGGACGTGCTCATGTGGATAAAAAACTGGGAAGCTAATTGTATATTGATAAGTTTTACCTCGAAATGGTCGTTGCAAAAATCCGGTAAGATGGACGTGTGTTGGCTCAGGTCACAAAGTAGCCGATATAATATGAAATCAGAATGACAGGGCGCAAGGATAATGCTGTCGAATATTCGAGGCATGAGAGTAAAAAACACGACCGATAAGAGGATAATCGCACCGACCGAGCGTAGTATGACTCTGCGCAGGTCATCGACATGATCCCAAAAACTCATCTCTTTCAGCTCGTTATCCATGAATGTGTCGTGGCTCTACAAGTGTGGTAAAACCGTGAAATATCATTTATACATGAGAATGCAGAAATGATAATGATTATAATTATAGTGAACGATCGAGTAATTATTTCCCTTCTTCCTTTTTCTGTTCCTCGTTTTTGGAGACCGGAGCATTTATTTCCTCTTCGATTTCGTTCATTCCCTTTTTGAAACTACGTACACCCTTCCCGATACCGTGCATCAATTCCGGTATTTTTCTACCTCCGAAAAGAAGTAAAACCACTACCAATATAACAATAAGCTCTGTCGTACCGAGGTTCCCGAAGAGTAAAAGTATCGCAGAAAATGTGTTCATTTATTTTATCGTTTAAGTATTATTTCGTTCAATGGGAACAAAATAAGAAAGAATATTTGTATAATACAACAAATCTATATCAAAATTGATTAAGGAATTGTTTTGATTTTTGCTGAATATTCTGTGTGAGAGGAATAAAAATAAGAGTGTCTCTGGGGCTTTTGGGGGTGATTACTACGATTTTCGTTCGATTGGCTTATAAATAAATTTCATTTACAAAAAATCTCATCGAAAACAAATTTCAGGTATATTCTTAAAACAAAACAGTTTTTCTTTTGTCGTTTGAGCGCTTTTTAGTTGTTTAGATAGATTTCATTTGTAGTGAAATCTATTTCCCAATGCCCACTTTCACAGCTTTCCCACTGGTATTTTTCCGACATACGGTTCCACCAAGAACTGAATTCCGTGCCGGTCTTTCCCAAATCGGCGATAAGTTTTTCGTACAAAGTCTCATTATCGGCTGTCACAATTTGTGCTAGTTCATTCAATCCGTTACGACGTTCGAATAATTTTTGAATTTCGTTTTTTTCCTCTTCGGTTACTTGTCCTACTAATTTTTTCATTTTATTATTGTTTTACAATTTCATAACTAATTGGTGGTTCGTCGAATCCCACACTGTTATTCTTAATAGACGATATTGATTCGTTATTTGGGTAACAAACAAGATATAACAGTGAGTATGCAACATATTGTAAGAAACGATGCGTTTTTCTGTTATTCCTTTTGATTATCAAATGGGTCTAAATAATTGATTTCTGGTATCTCCTTGTTCGGGAAATATACACTTTGTTGACGTAAGGTTGAGAGTAAGGTACGTGATGCATTCCGTTCGAGATGCGCTACAACACATTGTTCGTGTGAAGGAGTATTGACTTCGAGAGTCGTTTTGTAGTTTAACCATACGCATCGGCGGCATTGATAAGCATCGCATCGGCGACATAGTGGAGCATGGTCCAGACGGAAAAGTTGGTTGTTTTTCACGATGGGTCCCGTTACGGGGTCTCCCACGGCTTCATATTCCGAGTTATAATAAAAAGCAGGACAAATATAAAATTTTCCGTCAGGAGCCAGTGTTAGGCTTTCAACTCCGGCATTGCAATTATTCATTCGATTGAGTTGTAAACGGTCGGTTAGTAAATTAAGTTGAGGTATTTTACCTGTTTCATACAACTGTATCAAGTGGCTGGATAATGTCTGTAACGCCTCTTTATATTGGTTGAAATCCTCGTTGGTAAAAGTGTCTATGTCGGTAATAGATATGTTTAATCTGGATACCTTTTCTTGAATGTCTACGACGAGAGCTATGTTCTCGAAAAATTCTTCTTTCGAGGTGTACCATACATAGCTGCGTTCCCGGTCGAAAGAGAGACCGGCTTGTAAAGTTTTTGTGTCGAATACGGACACATCGGCATCGGTAAACGTTGCTGGTTTGATGTCAATGTGGTCTATCGAATCGATTATGTTGCAGTATTCTTCGGATAAGGCATAGTCGGGATACACGAATTGAATACTTAGGTTCTCAGTCATAGCGAAGAAGATTCCTTTTTTCAAGTTGTCAAGATTAATCGGTCTCCGTTCCTGTTTTGTTGGACGATAGTAGCAGAACGGCACAGCAGTATCGTCCAGTAATATAATAAGATATTTAAGCATAATTATCGATAGATTTACTTTCTCGAATTTTCTATTTCCAATTTGCGGTATAGTTTGTTCCAATAGTAATTGTTGGCTCTTACACGTGCTTTATGCATAAGGCAAATAGCTGTGGCTCGTTGATAAATGGTAGGTGTATCGGCGGCATCATAGTTTTCCCCTTGACACCATGCGCATCCCTCAGCTACTTCGCAATCAATACATTCCTGTGTGCTTTGAGTGCAGCGGTCGAGCGTGAGGAACGGACGCAGTTTATTTTTATCTATACCGTCCCGTATATTACCGATAATCCATGCCTTTTTACTTCGCAATGAATATTGGGCGAATCGGGTACAAGGGTAGAAGTTCCCTTCGGCATCGATAGCCAACATCATACCGGCCCCGCACCAATTTTGATTTTGAAGTGTACAATCCATCGGTTTCCCCAAATTCTCAGAGAAAAACGAGCAGGCAAATTCTTTGTAATATTCTTTTTCGATAATCTCGTCGGCGAGTTGGATTAATTGTTCCTCGAATCGTTTGTCATCTCCGGTTTTCCACACATTCTCGAATACGCAGTTGATATTTACCTCATGTATCCCCAAGCTGTAAAGATGTAGCACACTCTCTTTTATATAGGGAATATCGGCGCTACTTATAGTTACTTTTGTGCCGGCATTGGGAAATTGTTCGAGCCATAAGGGAATATTTCGCACGACATCTCGATATGAGCCGCGTTCGCTTTCTCTGTATATCCGGTTTAAGTCATGTTTCAATTCAGTACCGTCGATGGTGATACCTATGCTCAGGTGGTTGATGTTTTTTTTGATAAACCTCTGTACTTTCTCTTCGTGGTAGTTGATGCCATTGGTCGATAAACTGAAACGATAGGAATCGAACCAGTGATGATTGCGGCGGAACATCTCCGTTTTGAGATAGTCACAAATACGGTCTATCAAATCAATTTCGAGGAATGGTTCGCCTCCGATAAAATCCCAGACAACCGATTCCTCTTTGAAATCTTTTTCTTGGTCGAGTATGTAATCGATAGCAGTTTTGGCTACCTTCCATGGCATACGTTCCCGACTGTTTTTCCCTACTAGATAGCAATATTTACAAGCGAGTTGGCAGTCTTTTGTTACGATAAAGATGATGTTTTTGGATATACTTTTCCCAAAATACTTATTATGCTCTTTGATTATGCTCATTGAAATCAATAACTATTATTTCTATAACATGATCCTTTACAAGAACCCATACAATAGCCTTTGCAGCTTCCATCGCACCCCCCTGCACAACTATTGGTGCAATTATAAGAACAAACTCTGCCGCAACCTCCCTTGCATCCACTTGAACAGCCCCAATTACAATCTGTTTCAAGACTTTCCTCTTTAATATTTTTTGAAAATAGAATTTGAGGTAATGTTACCGCTCCCAATATAGGCAGAACTTTTTTAGCCGCACTTTTGAAAAACTCCCGGCGGGATTGGATTTCCTTATTTTCATCTTTCCCTTTCATAATAATATAATTTGATGGATTATTTAATAATGCAAAGGAAGTGTGTTTAAGTTAATAAAATTCAAGGATGCTATCCCCAAAGAGTGAACATGTAAACCGATTGGGGTCATTGCTGTTTTGCTTTCACTTCATCGGAATAGTCGGTAAAGAAATCATATTGTAAAACTACCGATATACGCAGTAGTACCCCGGTATCAATAGTGCTTTTGTCGAACAGTTTGTAGATATTGGTTCGGCTATATGAGAGTTGTCGAGCGAGCCAGACGACAGAATGTCCCCTCTCTTTCAAAATCTCTCTAATGTGGTTCCCGATGTGCATAGACGTTTATAAATACTTGTCGACAGACTCTCCGGAACCGACAGCGTTTCTCCCGATGTTAAAAAGGCGTGAGAATCTGTACTTCGTCTACCTTCGAACCGAGGCTCTCGCATGCCCTACCGTAAGAATAAACTATGTACGTAGCCCACGCCGAGATGCTATATGTGTAACACTACACAAGATGTAATGTTCGTATATGCACCAACAGCAGGGCATTTACATTAATTATCTTTACGGTGCTGAATTTGCGAGATTCCGGTCCGGAAGACAACGTTGTAAACGCCTTTTTTTAATAAATACGAATAGCCTTATAATTAAAGACTCTCTGGTTGCAAAGGAAGAAAACAAATTTCAATTTTGCAAATCGTACAGGACTACCTTGATTATGTTTAATTAGATGAGTTTGCTTATCTATCATTGTTTAGATGATGAAAGGATATTGATTTGCAAATATTTGCTCGTACTGATAAATTGATTAACTTTGCAGCGATTTTTGAATAAGGAAAATTTTCCGTAATTAAAAAAAGAAGAAAATGAAAGCATTTGTATTTCCCGGACAAGGGGCGCAATTTGTAGGTATGGGAAAAGACCTCTACGAAAATAACCCCGTAGCCAAAGAGATGTTCGATAAGGCCAACGAGATATTGGGCTTCAATATCACCGACCTGATGTTTAACGGAACAGACGAAGATTTGCGTCAGACCAAAGTTACCCAGCCTGCTATATTCCTGCACTCGGTAATTTTGGCAAAAACGATGGGTGACGATTTTAATCCCGATATGGTAGCCGGTCACTCGTTGGGTGAATTTTCGGCATTGGTAGCCGCCGGAGCACTTTCTTTCGAGGACGGTTTGCGTCTTGTCTCGGCTCGTGCGCAGGCTATGCAGAAAGCTTGTGAAAAAACACCGTCGACGATGGCGGCTGTTTTGGCTTTACCCGATGCGAAAGTCGAGGAATTGTGCGCTTCGGTAACCGAAGGGGTCGTGGTTCCTGCCAATTATAATTGCCCGGGACAAATCGTTATATCGGGTTCTATCGAAGGTGTAGATGCTGCCTGTGCAAAGATGTTGGAGGCTGGTGCGAAACGGGCTTTGAAACTCAAAGTGGGTGGTGCTTTCCATTCTCCGCTGATGGAGCCGGCTCGTGCTGAATTGGCAGATGCCATCGCTCATACCGATTTCCATGCTCCGAAATGTCCTGTTTATCAGAATGTGAATGCAGAACCTCAAACCGATCCTGAAACGATCAAGAAGAACCTTATCGCTCAATTGACCGCTCCGGTACGTTGGACACAAACTATCCAAAACATGATCGCCGCCGGAGCCGATACGTTTGTCGAGGTAGGACCGGGAGCTGTGCTGCAAGGTTTGGTAAAGAAAATTTCGTCGGAAGTAGCGACTTCGGGAATCCAGTAAGTCGTATACAATATTAGTAAAAGAGCGGTAACGAAAGTTGCCGCTCTTTTTTTGTTTCCGGTTTATCGGGAAAATCGCTTTCTGATAAATTTGTTTTGCATATTAAGCGGTGAGGGAGTTTGGCGAGAAAAGTAAACATGTTTGCTTTGTCTTTCTCTCACCTTGTACTATCTTTGCAAAGTTGCGAAGACGGGCTGTGGTTCGGCATAATCAAATAAATTTGCTTCTGCGCTCACCTTGCACTATCTTTGCATAATCAAAAGAATTGTGATATGAACCTCTTCAATGATTTTCTGAATACTATTTCGGATACAGAGGTTACGACGACCTCGGCTATATTCAAGTTGATGCTGAGTTTGTTGTTGGGGGGTATCGTGGGCTTTGAGCGAAAGCGGAAAGGCCAAGTAGCCGGTGCTCGTACATTTGCGCTCATCTCTATGGGTGCAACGTTGGCGATGATTATCTCTATCTATATTCCACAGGTTTATTTGGGATTGAAAAACGGAGACCCGGGACGAGTTGCCGCACAAGTGATTACAGGTGTCGGTTTCTTGGGTGCGGGAGCCATCATTCAAACAAAAGGTTCGATACGAGGCTTGACCACAGCTGCCGGTATTTGGATGGTGGCGGCTTTGGGTTTGGCGGTAGGTGTAGGTCTTTATGTTATTGCGATTATTTCGACCATATTGATATTGTTCACGTTGGTGAGTTTGGAACAATATGAACGTCGGACGAATTTAGACCGGGAAGGAAAAATTATACATTTGAAAGCGGCCGAGATTGTCGAGGATTTGACCCGGTATGAAAAATTATTGGGTGAGTATAAGGTTTCGTTACACAATGTGTTGGTAGAATATGATTATTCGGAACAGAAGACCGATTTGAAATTTATCGTTTTGTCTCGGTCTACGACCGATTTTGTTTCTCTTTTTTCCCATATGTGTAATATTTACCGAACGGAATATATTTCACTTCAAAACGAGATTTGATTATGGAATTGGATGCCCTCATTACCGATTTGGCTCTTATTTTGATTGTGGCTGGGGTAGTGACATTACTTTTCAAGAAATTGAAACAGCCCGTTGTATTGGGTTATATTGTCGCCGGTTTTTTAGTGGGTCCCAATTTCGTTTTTTTCCCTACCATAGTAGATGAGGGTGATATAAATTTATGGGCAGAACTGGGTATCATTGTACTTCTGTTTTCTTTGGGATTGGAATTCAGCTTTAAAAAACTTTTTCAAGTAGGGGCATCGGCCGTTCTTACAGCGTTAGTCGTTGTATCGGGTATGATGCTGGCAGGCTACGGAGCCGGTCGGTTATTACATTTCACGTATCTCGACAGTATCTTTTTGGGAGCCATGTTATCCATGTCGTCGACGACGATTATCATCAAGGCCTTTACCGATTTGAATTTACGCAAGAAGGCTTTTACGAATTTGGTTTTTGGAGTGTTGATCGTGGAAGATTTGTTTGCCGTGGTGATGATGGTGATACTTTCTTCTATTGCCGTGAAGAACTCGTTCGAAGGGGCGGAATTATTGGAGAGTATCGCTAAATTGCTCTTTTTCCTGATTATTTGGTTTGTTGTGGGAATCTCCATATTACCTCTGATTCTGAAAAAAACACGTAAGTTTTTAAATGACGAGACTTTGTTGGTCGTTTCTATGGGGCTCTGTCTGGGTATGGTCGTTTTGGCTACTTATGCCGGATTTTCTTCGGCTTTGGGCGCTTTTGTCATGGGATCTATATTAGCCGGTACGAATGAGGCCGAACGGATAGAGAAAGTCGTTCAACCGGTAAAGGACCTGTTTGGAGCCATATTTTTCGTATCGGTAGGTATGTTGGTCAGCCCGGCGGCTCTCAGCCAATATGCATTGCCTATCTGTTTGCTCTCTATTGTTGTTATTGTGGGACAGATATTCTTCGGTACGGTGGGTATGTTGGCTTCGGGACAGACATTGAAAATATCGATACAATCGGGGTTCAGTTTATCTCAAATCGGTGAGTTCGCTTTTATTATAGCCTCGTTGGGAATGTCGTTGAATGTGATCGACAAATTTCTGTATCCGATAGTTGTGGCAGTATCGGTGATAACTACTTTTTTGACTCCTTATTGTATCCGGTTGGCCGACCCTGCTTATAGTTGGATTGAGCGACGTTTGCCGGAGAGGTGGCTTGCGGTTATCGACCGTTATAGTCAGAGCCGAACCGAAATAAAGCCTCATAAGGCAGTATGGAAAGAGGCTATTGTACAATATTTGTGGAGAGTACTGCTTTATTCGTCGCTGATCGTAGCGATAATTATGGTCTCTAAAATGTGGTTTATACCGTTGATGGTAGAAATTTTGCCTGAGTGGGGGCGTATGATCGCCGCTATCGTAACTTTGGTAGTGATGTCGCCGTTCTTGTGGGCTTTGATGGTTAAGGAGGTAAGTATGTCCTTGATAAGGAAATTGGGCGAGGGGAGTGTAAATCGGGTTCCATTGACTTTGATGATCGTTTTCCGCATATTGCTGGCTTTGTTTTTCGTTATATATTATCTTTCCATCGTCCACTCTCAACGTACCGGCGTGTTGTTGGGACTGGGTATATTCATTGTTGTTCTCATTTTATTGTCTAAGCGCATACAGAAGCAGTTCATGCGTATCGAAAATATATTTATGGATAACTTGAACGAAAGGGAATTGCGAAAGACAGGACGGAATACGAGTTTGGTAAGCGATATGCATTTGGCCTATATGGATGTAAATGCTGACTGTCCGTTTGCCGGACGTCGCCTAATGGATTCCGATTTACGCAAAAAATATGGAATCAATGTCGTAAGCATTCAGAGGGGAACTCGGAGAATCAATATCCCGAAAGGGGAAACCCGAATTTTCCCGGGAGATACGATCGGTGTTATTGGAACAGATGATCAGATTCAATCTTTGCTTACCGTAGTGGAAGGTTGTGAATCGCCCGAAGAGGAAACCGATAACAGGGAAGTCTCGTTTACACATGTTGTTGTTCCCGGAAATTCGCCGTTGATCGGGCAAACGAGCTCGTCGTTGAGCATTCGTAATAAGAATAATTGCCTCATTGTGGGAATAGAACGTGCAGACGGAATATTTCATCAGCCCGACGGACAAACTTGTTTTGAGGCGCACGATGTGATTTGGCTCGTTGGGGAGCCGGATAATATCAAACAGTTGATTCAGGATAAAATAGAAAATCATAAACAACATACATAAAGACCTACGATTATGCAGGAAAAAATTATTATTCTCGATTTTGGTTCTCAATACACGCAGTTGATTGCCCGCCGGTTGCGGGAGCTGAACACGTATTGCGAAATCTTGCCGTACAATAAATTCCCTTACGGAGAAGAGGGAATTAAAGGAGTGATTCTCTCGGGGAGTCCCTATTCGGTGAACGATCCTAATGCCCTTTTTGTCGATTTGAGTCGTATCCGTGGTGTCTATCCGGTACTCGGCGTTTGTTACGGGGCGCAATTCTTGGCTCATACGTCGGGGGGAAAGGTCGAGTCTGCCGATACCCGGGAATATGGTCGTGCCAATTTGGCTTGGCATGACGAGAACGACCCCCTCATGCATGGTGTGCGGGAGAATTCCACCGTATGGATGTCGCATGGCGATTCTATTACGGTAATTCCCTCTACTTTCACCCTTGTGGCCAGTACCCATGAAGTAAAGACGGCGGCTTTTCATATCGAGGGCGAACCGACATGGGGTGTACAGTTCCACCCAGAGGTATATCACAGCGAAGACGGCACGCTTCTGCTGACGAATTTCGTGCGTGATATCTGTCACTGTGATATGGACTGGACACCGGCATCGTTTATCGAACATACAGTAGCGGAATTAAGTACGAAGTTGGGAGACGACAAAGTGGTATTGGCCTTGTCGGGAGGTGTCGATTCTACTGTGGCTGCCGTGTTGCTCAACAAGGCGATCGGTAATCGCCTTACCTGTATCTTCGTTGATAACGGTTTGTTGCGGAAAAACGAGTTCGAGAGCGTCCTTGCCAATTACAAGGATATGGGGCTCAATGTCTTGGGCGTAGATGCTAAGGATTATTTTTACGAACAGTTGAAGGGTGTGACCGATCCGGAAAAGAAACGGAAAATTATCGGTAAGGGTTTTATCGATATTTTCGATCGCGAGGCTCGTAAGCTGACTAATATAAAATGGCTGGCGCAAGGGACTATTTATCCCGACGTGATCGAATCGCTTTCGATTACGGGTATGACTATCAAATCGCACCACAATGTGGGAGGATTGCCCGAGAAAATGAATTTGAAACTGGTGGAGCCGTTGCGTCTGCTGTTTAAAGACGAGGTGCGCCGGGTCGGTCGGGAACTGGGTATCAGCGAGAAACTCATCGGACGTCACCCTTTCCCCGGTCCCGGATTGGCTGTCCGTATACTTGGAGATATCACACCCGAGAAGGTACATATCTTGCAGGAGGCAGATCATATTTTCATACAGGGACTTATCGACAACGACCTGTATAATAAAGTGTGGCAGGCGGGAGTCGTTTTGTTGCCGGTACAGTCGGTAGGGGTGATGGGCGACGAACGGACATACGAGCGGGCTGTCGCCCTCCGAGCCGTTCTTTCGACCGACGGTATGACTGCCGATTGGGCTCATTTGCCTTATGAGTTCCTTGCCAAAGTATCTAACGATATTATTAACAAAGTGCGTGGCGTGAATCGGGTGGTTTACGACATCAGTTCTAAACCGCCTTCGACTATCGAGTGGGAATAGTCGATAGATTTCGGAATTTATAAAACAAGCGGAGCCAATTTCCTCAAATGGAAATTGGCTCCGTTTCTGCATTATGGAGAAAGATCGGATTTATTTTTTCTCGGTAAGAGTGAACCGGATTGTACCGGCATTGACTAAATTTTCGTGGGAAATGAATCGTCCTTTATGTTTTTTCCCGTTTACCGTGATACGGTCGGTGTAGATAGCCTTCGGAGAAGGCCGTTCGCACTCGATGACCAAAGAGTCTTGGGTATAATAACGAGGATCGAGATGGAGTATAATCTTGTCGAAGGCAGGAGCTACGAGGGTATAACGGGGTATTCCCGGACAATCGGGATAAAGTCCCATCATACTGAATACGGCCCATGCGGACATCGTTCCTGTGTCGTCATTGCCGGGTATGCCATCGGGTTGATTTTTGAAGTATTTTTTCAAGAGCGAGTTGACCAGCGAGTCAGTTCTCCATTCTTCACCTTTGACTTGGGCAAAAAGGTAGGGGTAAGTGATGTCTGGCTCATTTGCCGGATCGTAGAAGTTTTCATCGAATACTTTTCGCAACTTGGCGGCGAATTTCTTTTCTCCTCCCATCAATCGTTTTAGCCCGTCGATGTCGTGGGGGACATAGAAGGTGTAATTCCATGCGTTGCCTTCGTGGAATCCGGGAGCTGGTTCGAAGTTGAGACCTTGCAGGGGATCGAACGGCGTGTAGAACGAGCCGTCTGGCAGTATGGGACGCAGTGTCCCGAATTCTTTGCAATAGTAGTGTTTGTAGCCCAACGAACGTTTGGCGAAGGTTTGGGCATCTTCTTTGTGCCCTAAACTTTCGGCGAAGCGGGAGAGTGCGAAATCTGCCAGATAGTATTCGAGGGCGTGGGATACGGAGTTGTCGAATTGCTCGCGTAAGGGTACATATCCCAGTTTCATGTAGTCGTCGTTATCGGTGCGTAAAATATTTTCGCTACTGGGAGCAGTCGCCGATTTTACCATCGCCTCATAGGCTGTTTCTGCATCGAAGTTTTTAAGTCCTCGCAACCATGTGTCCGCCAACATAATGATAGCCGGATCTCCCGACATGGTGAGCGTTTCGTTTCCATAAAGTTCCCAGCGAGGTAACCAACCCCATTCTTTGTACATGTCGATGAGGGTCTGTACCATGTCGAGTTGCTTTTGGGGATAAGCGAGGGTAAAGAATGGGTGTACGTTGCGGAATGTATCCCATAGCGAGAAGACGGTGTAGCGATCGTGCCGGGTGGTGAGTATCTTGTCGCTCTCCATAGCGGGATATTGCCCATTGACATCTTGGAGAATGTTGGGGTGAATAAACATGTGGTATAGTGCCGTATAGAAGATGGCTTTTTGTTCATCGGAACCTCCTTCTACTTCTATTCGGGAGAGTATATCGTTCCATTGATTCCGGGCATCGAGGCACACTTTGTCGAATTGGAATCCTTGCTGCTCACTGTCGAGGTTTTGGCGGGCATTCTCGATGCTGACGAACGATACGCCCATTTGTACTTGAATCTGTTCTCCGGGTTTGGTATCGTAGGAGAAGAATACTCCTATATCATCGCCCGACATTTCTTTGGTGTACCGGTTGTAAATTTTGTATTTTCCGTTATCGGGATCCCATTCGGCCTCTACACCGGTCATAGGTCTTTGTTTTTTCCAGTATCCCGATTGTAGGGGCTTTTTGTCGACCCGTATCACGAAATAGATAGGGAATACTCCCTGCCGGTTGTAGTAACAAAATCCACCGAGGAGCTTGCTACCTTCGTATTCGGTATCGCTTACTTTACGGACGGTCGCTCCACTCTCGTTGGTGAGTCCTTCTCCTAAATTGAGCAATATGTGGCTTTCACCGCCCGGGTAGGTGAATCGGGCGATGGAGGTGCGGGGAGTAGCACTTACTTCTGTATCGATGCCGTAGCGAGTGAGCCGGTTGGCATAGTAGCCCGGGTGGGCTTCTTCCAAAGCGTATTCACTACCGTATTGCTTGTAATCGACATTGAGTTCTCCGCTTGTCGGCATTAATAGGAGGGAGCCTAATTCGGGGCAGCCCACGCCGCTAAGGTTTACATGAGAAAATCCGGTAAAAAATGTGTTGTGGTATTCGTAGGGGGTGGACCACCAGCGCGCATCTTTGTCATATACGTTTTTGTCGGAACCCATTACATTGAATGGTGTGACCGACATAAGGCCGTTAGGACAGATTGCACCCGGGTTTGTCGTTCCGAAGTTCGTTGTTCCGATGAAGGGGTTTACATAAGCGACAGGCTCGTCTGCCGATAGTGTGGCGGACGAGACTGTCATTATGATTCCCGCAACGATGAGATTGCGAATGTTCATAAAAAATCAGATTGTTGAGTTCTTTTTGGTAAATTCGATGATTTCCGAAATATATCCGAATGCCATTCCCACGACCGTGTCGGCCGCGCCGTAATAGACCGCTACTCGATCTTCGTCGTGAAGGGCTGCACAAGGGAATATAACGTTGGGTATGTCGCCTTGCATCTCGTAGGGCATTGCCGGAGCAAGGAGATAGGGCTGTGTACGATAAAGCACTTTGGAGGGGTCTTCACGGTCGAGAATTGCCGCTCCCATAGAGTAACGGAATCCGTTACAAGTGGTAATGACACCGTGGTAGAACATGAGCCAGCCTTCGTCGGTGAGGATAGGGATAGGGCCAGCACCTACTTTGGTACATTGCCAAGCGCTCACGGGGAAAGGTGTGGGAGAGAGTACGTGCCGATGTTCACCCCAAAATTTCATGTCGGGGCTATAACTGATATAAATATCACCGAACGGAGTGTGTCCGCTGTCACTCGGTCGGCTCAATAAGGCATATTTCCCATTGATCTTTTGTGGGAACAGTACTCCATTGCGATTAAAAGGCAGAAGGGCGTTTTCACATTGGAAAAACTCTTTGAAATCGAATGTGTAGCCTACACCGATGGTCGGACCGTAGTAACCGTTACACCATGTGATCCAGTAACGGTCTTCGATCCAAGTGACACGGGGATCATACTTGTATTCAGATTCTATCATATCGGTATTTCCTGCTTTGAATTTAATGGGCTCATGTTCGATGTCCCAATGAATACCGTCTTTGCTGAATCCTGCAAAGATATTCATTTGCACGGCTTTGTTATCGCAACGGAATACTCCGGCGAACCCGTCTTCAAAAGGTACTACGGCACTGTTAAAGATGCTGTTGGAAGAGGGGATATGGTAGCGGTCGATTACCGGATTTTTCGAATAACGCCACATGACGTCCGCACATCCTGCCGGACGGTCTTCCCAGGGCATAACCATTTTTTTTGTCATATCGTTTTTTCTTTTTTAATGTATATGTGTTTAATGTTTAATCGCGATTGAACGTAGATCTGTTTTTTGTCATCGATTACTTTCTTTCTTCGAATCATCGTAGGTGAACGGAATGAAGTAGGTGATTAGTAACGACGGTATTGTAGCCAACAATACATAGATGAAGAATCTTTCATAGCCTAGCCAATCACTGAAAAATCCACTCATCATACCCGGAAGCATGACACCGAGGTTCATAATACCCGAAGCGAAAGCGTAGTGTGACATTTGGTGTTTGCCCGGCGCTATCTGTTGCATCATGAAGAGTGTGAGACCCACGAATCCGAATCCATAACCAAAATATTCGATAACGATACCGGTTCCTATCAGATAGAGATTTTCGGGCTGGAATATGGCTAATAATGTGTAGGCTACGAATGGAAAGTTGAATACGCAACAGAGGGTGAAAAGCGTTTTCTTCAATCCTCGACGCGAAACGTAAACTCCTGCCAACAATGATCCTAAGACAAACGCAGCTGAACCGAACACTCCATTCAATGTGCCGATTTCGGTAAGCGAAAGTCCCAATCCGCCGATATCGCGTGAAGAACGCAGAAATAGCGGAGCGATTTTCATGATAAATCCTTCGGCAAAGCGGTAGAGTATGATGAAACAGATATAGTAAAAGATGTGTTTCTTGGTAAAGAAGTTTTTAATGACCTCCCATAGCTCTTTCGCCACATCGGAACTTGAACGCTTTTCTTGGTTCGGTACTTGTGTGGAAGGAAGTACTTTTGAGTGGTATAGCCCCAATAGCAACAACAGTGCCGAAATGATGATGAAAATAATCATCCACGCTTCTTTATAGGCGGGCATATTCGCTTGAATAGAGGCGCCTTCGGATGCACCGAAATGTTCAGCTAGCATTCCCGCCGCTGCTACCAATCCACCGTTGGCTACTAATTTCGCAATGTTGTAGAAAGCTCCTTGTACACCGATGTATTTTGCCTGATCTTCGGGCGATAGTTCGGCCATATAGACGCCGTCACAAGCGATGTCGTGCGTGGCTCCACTCAAAGCGATGACGGCCATCGTGGAGATACTGATCGCGAAAAAGTAGTCGAAGTTTAATGAGAGAGCTACTATACCGAATAATAATCCACTCAGTAACTGAGTGACAATAACGAAAAATTTTTTCGTACGATACATTTCTAAAAAAGGACTCCAAAGGAACTTTAATGTCCACGGTAGCATGATGACAGAAGTCCAAAAGGCAATTTGGGTATCGGATATTCCTAAGTCCTTGAACATGAACGTAGAAACGAGATTTACCGCTATAAAAGGAAGCCCCATGGCAAAATATGCTGTGGGGACCCATGCAATAGGATTTATCGATTTTTCTTTACTAACCTTCTTCATTTTCCCGAATTGTGTCTTTTTCTGTTCTATAAATGGGATATCGATTATTTGATTCTGATTTCATCGGTGAATAGCCACCCTCCGGCAATGCCGTTCGATAATGCCTTGTAGCGGATATAGCGGGCTTTTGCATTACCTTCCCAACCGAATTCTTTGAATTGAAGCGTTTCGATGTCGGGTGAAATGTCATTGTCGACAGTCGCGAGGGTATCGTAATGTTCTCCATCGACGGAGCTCGATATGATAACTTGTTTGGGTAACCATACATAGGGGCCTTTAAGCTGTATGAATTCGGCACAAACTTGTTTGATGTCGGTTTCTTTACCGAGATCAATCGTTACATCGAAATCACAATCGATAAAGCCTTGCCAACGGTCATCGTTGTACATCCAACCACCCCGGATACCATCGACCAATGTTTTCTCTCCCTGAGCTGCGTAATGGTTGCTATAAGGATTGGCATAGGTTACTTTTTTCCCGATAGCCAAATGGTTTACCTTTTGGTATGATTCGGGTTTATCGCCTATTTCTTTTTCGAGCGGGAAAGGATTATAACCCTGTTCTCGAAGTATATTTACCACATGAAGAGCTCGGGTGTGGAAATTGTCCCACTTTTTGACCTCGGAAGGTGACCACCCGATTTCGGCGAGTGCCAATATCCGAGGATATATCATGTATTCGTAGTGTTCGGGTGTGGGTATGTGCTCGGTCCATACATTTCCTTGTACACCTAAAATAAGCTCGGCTTCTTTCGTGGAAAGCGAATCGGGGACCGGTTCGAAAGAGTAGACTTTTTCCAAAGTAAGATACCCGCCAATGGCCATCGGTTGAGTGTTGGGGGCATCTTGAAATGCATCGAGGTAGCAGTATTTACCGGGTGTCATGATGGCTTGGTTTCCGGCTTTTACAGCTTTGATGCCACCTTCTTCTCCCCGCCATGACATGACTGTGGCCGTAGGAGATAGCCCGCCTTCTATGATTTCGTCCCACCCGATGATTTTACGACCGTGATCGTTTAAGAACTTTTCAATGCGGTGTATCATGTAACTTTGCAATTCGTCTACCGAATTTAAGTGTTCGTCGGCCATGCGCTTCTGACAACGGGGGCATGTCTTCCAGCTACTTTTGCTTGCTTCGTCACCTCCGATGTGAATGTATTCAGAGGGGAAAAGGTCGATTACTTCGAGTAAGACGTTTTCGAGGAATTCGAAAGTTTTTTCGGTTCCTATGCAAAAGTCGGCATTGACATAGGGTTTACCGGAACAAGATAACTCTGGGTAAGTAGCCAATACTTCTTCGGAGTGTCCCGGCATTTCGATTTCGGGAATGATGGTGATATGACGTTCGGCAGCGTAAGCGACAACTTCCCGAATGTCGTCTTGTGTGTAATATCCGCCGACGGCACGAGGATCGTCTTGCTCACAGAAAGTGCGACCTCCTACCCACCAGTCGTTTAATTTATCGAATGGCCTCCACGCTGCGAAAGAGGTGAGGCGGGGATATTTCTTTATTTCGATTCTCCAACCAGCACCGTCGGTCAAATGCCAATGCAACCGATTCATTTTGAAATAGGCCATCGCATTCAATTGTTTTTTGACAAACTCTTTATCAAAGAAGTGGCGCGAAACATCGAGGTGCAATCCCCGGTATGGGAAACGAGGGGAATCGTTGATCGTCAGAGCGGGAAGAGTTTTGTTATCGCCGTTATTCAACAGTTGCAGAAGTGTTTGGAGCCCGTAGAATATCCCAGTCTCGGTATTTGCCGACAGGCGAACACCTTTTTTATCGATTTCGATCCGATAGGCTTCATTTCCTGTCACGATGGAATTATCGCAGAGGTTCAATTCTATTCCGTTATTTCCGGTAGCCGATTCGGCAAAGGGAACGGAACCGAGCGATGTCCCTTCGAGATAGTCGGTCAGAGCTTGACGACTTTCTGCGGAGAGGTTTGTATAGAACTTGGTCTCGGGTGAAATTGTAAAATTTCCGCTGTGATACTCTACCGATCGAGGCATAGGTATAACATCTATTTCTTTTCGCTCAGAACAACTGTTTCCGATAAGTAACAGTGTAGAGAAGAGAACGGATTTGAATATATTATGTGTATTCATACGTTTCGGTAATAATCATTAGTTAACAGAAATTTCATCGACAAAAAGCCAACCTTTTTCACCTTTGGCTCCGTGCCATGCCGGTATTTTATCAGTGGTATTGATAACCACCCGGATTTTCGAGGCGGGGACGGCAGGAAATTCGCAGGTATATTCCCGTACTCCGTCTTGGTCTTGTTTTTGTGTTACCGGAATTTCGAGTTTCCCGATTTCGGTCATCGGGTTGTCTCCATTAGTCGCATAGACTTTTATTTGGGTGGGCGGGAAAATGTACTCGGAATATTGTACGAGCGACCCTATTTTGACCTGACTTATCGTTTGCGTTTTTCCTAAATCGATTGTTGCATCTAATGGCGTATCGATGAATCCGAGCCAACAACCGTTGCTGTAATTGAAATCTCCATGTATGCCATCGGTGAGTACACCGGCTCCTCCGAAAGTATATTTTTCACTGGGTGCATCTTTCAGTTGGGGCATGTGTCCTGTGGCTTTATTGAATTTGAAGGGGCGCACGAGTGTGCGGGTTTCGATACCTTCGCGTACGACGATGGCTTTCAATGTGCAAGAATCATTTTCGGCACGGATTTCTATCGGCTTGGTATATCGGGTGCTGTTTGTCGTTGGTTCGGATCCATCGAGGGTATAGTAGATGGGTGCATTGCCTTGTGTGCGGAGTGTCGCTTCTATACAGCCTTTGGTTTCATTTACCGAGTATTCGCCTTTAACTTCGAGTATATGTTTGGCATAGTTGAGTCCCATTACATCGTAGATGGCAAGGATATGGCCTATATTATCGAGGAACCGGTCATAACTTTTGTTTTCGACTTGATCCCATTGTACTTCGCTCAGTGCTGCCAATCTGGGAAGTATCATGTATTCGAGGTGTTCGGGAGTAGTGATATATTCTGTCCAGATGTTAGCTTGTGTACCTAATATGAATTTGGCTTGTTCTTCTGTAAGACTTTCGGGTACGGGATTGAAGTTGTAGACCATATCGACCGGGTTATAACCACCGATAGCCAAAGGTTCGTTTTGTGTATCTCGTGATTGGTAATAGTCGAGATAAAGAGGTGCAGTCGGTGTCATGATGGCATAATGCCCTTGTTTCGCCGCTTCGACACCTCCGGCAACACCTCGCCATGACATAACAGTCGCATTGGTGGTGAGTCCGCCTTCGAGCATTTCGTCCCATCCGATAATTTCGCGTCCGTGTTCATTGAGGAATTTCTCTATCCGTTCGGTCGTATAGCTTTGCAGATAGTGTTCGGCCTTACCATGTTCGTCGTCTTTGAGTCCTAATTTTTGGATACGGGCTTGGCAAGCAGGACATTTTTCCCATCGAATTTTGGGACATTCGTCACCTCCGATATGTATGTATTTCGAGGGAAATATATCTATGATTTCGAGCAAAACGTTTTCAATGAATTCGAATGTTTTTTCTTTTCCTACGCAGAGCACATCGTCACGGATACCCCACTGTCCGGAAACTTCGTACGGGCCACCCGTACAACCTAATTCGGGATAAGAGGCCAATGCCGCCATCATGTGTCCGGGAAGGTCTATTTCGGGAATAATAGTAATACCCAAATCGGCGGCGTATTTTACCATATCACGTAATTCGTCCTGTGTATAGAATCCACCATAGGGGGTAGTGTCGTAGTTATCCCATTCTTTACGAACCATGGTTTTGTTGCGAATACTGCCCACTTCGGTCAGTCGTGGATATTTTTTTATTTCTACGCGCCAGCCTTGATCGTCGGTGAGATGCCAATGCAATGTATTTAGTTTGTGAACAGCCATTACGTTGAGAATCCGTTTTACTTCGTCTAATGTGAAAAAATGACGGGCAACGTCGAGGTGCATTCCCCGATATCCGAAACGGGGTGCATCGTTTATCGTGGCACAAGGAACCGACCAATTTTCATCTGCGGAGAGGCTTTCTCCATAGATAGCTACCGGAAGGAGCTGTTTAACGGTTTGTAGCGCATAGCGTACACCGTTGGGGGTAGCTGCGTTTATTTCGATTTTCTTTTTGCTTATGTTTAGCCGATAAGCCTCTTGGCCCATAGTCGTGTCGATTTTTACGATCATCATATTTTTGCCTTCTTTTTCGGCTATTTTTAAGTCCTTGCCGGCTGTTTTACCGAATTGTTCTGCAAACCGAGCCAAGATTTCGTTTACTTCGTCTCCACATTCCGGTGAAATAAAAATCTGTGTGTCGTCATCGAAAGAAAAGTGCCCCGACATCTGTTCCATGTCATTGGGATAGGGTATTAATTCATAACGGTTTGGGTTGTCTTCACTTTGGCAGGAGATTAAGGAGATTATCAAAGCCACAAGTGCGAGATAACGATTCATATTTTTCATAACTGTTTGGATTATGTGATGTTAATATCTGATTTCGCTTATTGTTTGACCGGGGTGTTCCCCATTTCCATTACAATTTTTCCGCCTTTCATAATGTCGCTATGCATGAAGAAAGGAGATTCGAGCAGGATATTATCGAGGCGAATGCTCTGTATATATTTATTGGTTCGGGAATTGTTGTTGGCGATAATTTCGAATACTTTCCCATTGGGTAGATTTATGGTTACCTTATCGAAGATAGGACGACCGACAGAATATATGGGCGATCCGGGACATACTTGATAGAATCCCATCGCATTGAGCACATACCAAGCCGACATTTGACCGCAATCTTCGTTGCCCGACAATCCGTTGGGGTTGTTGAAGTATTGGGTATGGAGAATCGTATCGATCAACTGTTGGGTTTTCCACGATTGATTCACGTAGTTGTAAAGGTGAACGATGTGATGGCTAGGCTCGTTTCCGTGTGCGTATTGTCCGATGAGCCCCGATATATCCGAAGATACGAGAGGGCCTTCTATCTTTGATTCGGCGATAAAGAGAGAATCGAGTCGACCAATGAATTTTTCCTGACCTCCCATCAAGGCGATAAGTCCTTCTATATCGTGAGGAACGAACCAAGCCCATTGCCAAGCTGTCCCTTCGCAATAATCGTCATTGCGATGGTCGGAGTAACGGGGATTAAATGGAACGTGCCAATTCCCTTTCAAGTCTTTACCACGCATGAATCCGGTTTGCGAGTCGTAGTAATTGATGTATGATTTAGAGAGTGCCTTGTATTTTTCGTAAGTGGCCGTATCGCCAATTTCTTCTGCCAATCGAGCGATGCACCAATCGTTATAGGCATATTCCAAACCTTTGGCTACCGACTCGTTTTCTTTTTCGTAGGGAACATAACCTATTTTATTTTTGTAGTATTTAGAAATGGGAACCAACCCGTTGACCATTCTGCTCGATGCAATAATACCGGTCGTATCATATACCGAGCTGCGGATACAGGCTTCGAGCAATTCTTTTCCATCGATTTTGTCGAATCCCTTCATATATGCGTCGACGATTACGGGGATAGCATGATAACCAATCATCGTAGCCGTGTAATTTCCTGCTAATTCCCACATGGGCAGAATACCCCCTTCGTGGTATTTTTGCATAAGAGACATCACCAATTTTTCATTTAAATCGGGTTTGATGATGGTCAATAGCGGATGCAATGCACGAAAAGTATCCCATAGGGAATAAACCGTGTATATTTCTTTGCCGGGTTTGGTTTGATGTATCATTTGGTCGAGCCCACGATAGCGTCCGTCCGCATCGGAAAAAAGGCTGGGGTGTATAGCCGTGTGGTATAGTGCTGTGTAGAATATCTGTTTTTGGGTTTCGTTATTGCCTTCGACCTGAATGGTTTCCAAGTAGTCGTTCCACTTATTTTGTGTAGCGGTCATTATACTGTCGAAGTCCCAAGATGGGATTTCGGTTTCGACATTCCGCTGTGCTCCTTTTATATCTACGGCCGATATACCGACTTTTACAAGCACTTCTTCGTTTTGTGCTGTCGGGAATTGGAGCAGGGCTTTTTTTTGTTCCAATTTACAGGATTTTCCATCGCGCACGATATCGATGATCGTGTCGACGATATGGCAAGTGAATGGTTTGGAAAATTTCATGTAAAAGCCTATACATTGATTTTCCGCCCAGCCTCTGGTCTTTTTCCACCCGACTATTTCGGTATCGCTGAGCGAGGTGAGCTTCATATCGATGTTTTCTTGTCCTTGTAGACTGTAATCCAAATCGACGATAAATCCTGCTTCTTTACTTTCGGGGAAACGATAACGGTGCAGAGCCGCCCGAGGTGTCGCCGTTAGTTCGGCTGTCACGTTGTAACGATCGAGTTCTACCGAATAGTATCCCGGTTTTGCCACTTCTTTGTAGTGCGAGAACGGTGAGGCATAGGCGGTTTGTTGGCAACCGTATCCCAAGTAACGATAGTTTTGTTTTCCTACGGTGGGCATTAACAGAACGTCTCCGTAGTCTCCACAGCCCGTACCGCTCAGATGGGTATGAGAGAATCCGTTTATCGTGCTGTCGGAATAGTGATATCCCGAGCAGGCATCCCACCCGTATATACGGGTATCGGGACTGGGCTGTATCATTCCGTGGGGGGCGACGGGGCCGGGGAATGTGTGTCCGTGACCTCCCGTACCCACGAACGGGTTTACATAGTCGATGTATTGTAACTGCGTTTCTGTGAGGTTAGAACAGCTTGAAAAAAGCAGTAATCCCAAACCTATCCATAGCGTTGTTCGTTTCATGTCCTTTGTTTATATGTGATGATCTTTTTATTCTATCTTTTTGCTTTTATCGTATTATTTTACAGGTCGATAAATTCCCGTTTGTATGCACAACTTGCACGATTAATATTTGTGGAATATTCGAGCCGAATGTTGTTTCAAAGATACATTTATTCACGTTAAAATGGTTTATTGTTTTTCCGTTTAAGTCGAATAAAATTATATTTTGTATCATATCGTCCGATTGTACGATCAGTCGATTATCGTTTGTATATATGGTTAGACCGTCTTTTTTCATGTTATTTATGGCGGTGGGTTTCCCCGGTTTTTCTACATAAGGAGTCCCAACGGGAAGTATTTCGTAAAGATTGGGAATATTCTCTTTGTTCCACTCTATTTTCACGGCTGTCACGGTGTCTATTTCGTGGGTGTCTATGACAGTGCATAACGGTTCCAAAGACCCTTTTTCGACCCATTCAGAGCCATTGTTGACATATATCGAGGGGAGTTCGCTACCGGAATCGAAGATGGTATTGTGGAAAATTTCAATCGACTCTATCGTTATATTTTCGATAAAACGGTGTTCGATATATCCTGCTTCGCCAGCTTGGTAGTTGGTCGAAAGGTCTTTGTCGGCGAGGGTGGCTATTTGCACTCCGCTTTGGTCGGTCGTTTGGGTGTATTTCTCAGACATATCCGCTTTAAATTCGGCTACTTGTAACCAATAGTTACCTACGGTGTTACGAATGATAAAGCGAACGTATCGTGCCACGAGTCCGTTGGCATTGCAAGTAAACGAACGGGTAGAGTCGAGATAGCCGTTTGTAAATTCGGTTACCGTTTGCCATTGGTCGTTATCGGCGGAGACTTCTATCGCTGCGGTTCCTGAGAGCTGGTCGATCTCTGTAAATGTGATGCTTATCTCGTAAATGGGCTGAGCCGAAGGGTAGGTGAGAAGAATATAATCGCCTGCGGCTTGTGCTTCGCTGCTCCAAAAGAATGTCGAGGAATTTCCATCGACGACGTTGTTTATGGAGTAAGATTGATATTGTGACATATTGGTGGATGCCTCGGCTTTGACTTCTACGGAGGTGAGGATACGGGAAACCGATAGTTGGTTAAAATCTACGGCGACTTCTTCTTCCGAAATATTCTTAATTCGGATATATGCGGTTTTTTGTTCTCTGATGGGTAATTGTATTGGAGTCCACTGTTTTCCATTTTCTGAAATCTCTACTCGAAGCGTTTTGTCGACCGTGATTTCTTCCACATTTATTTTTTCGATGTTTCCGAAATAAATACCTACGTATTCGTCTTTATCGAGATTGAGTCCGTTCAATCCGGTTAATCGGACCGTTTCGTTCTGAGCCGTCAATTCTACACCTTGCAAATTCTCGATGTTGGTAATTATTTGCAAACTGTCTTTTGCCGGCCATAATCCGGGGATACTGTTTCCTATTTTTTCTACCAAAAAGTCTGTAAACGGGCGCAAATGGCTATCTCCCGGCTTCACTTCATAGAATTTTTCGGTGGTCGAAGTTCCATATCCTTCGAGAGCGCTTACGAGATAGGTAGAGTCGGAACTCATACCGGTGTATAGTTTTTTCAATCGTAGGTATTTTTCCCAACCTTCGGAGCGGGACATGGAGTTTCCATATTCGAGCATATCCAATGCGTCAAGCGCTATCGTACTTATGTTTTTCAACTTGGCGTTCCAACAGCGAATGTCCTCATACATCAATCGGTAATCTCTGTGCGGACTGTCTTTTAAGGTTTCGATGTACGTGCAAGCCTGTTTAAGATTTTCCAGTTCGTTTCGCAGCTTGTCGGATTCCGCTGGGAAACTTTCGCCGCCGAATTTCTCCATGAAATTGTCATAGAGCGTTATCATTTCTTCGTCCTCGACCAACGTGTTCGAGAAGCGGGCGAAGCATTTGATCGCTTCGGCAGTCTGCGTATCGCCGGGTTCGGCTATTCGGTGAAATACTTCTTCCCAGTTTTTATGAACGTCGAAAGCGTTGGGATTCCAACTATAATCGGCAGCTCCGAACAAGGCGATTTTCGAGGCTTGCGCTTGGCACATGGGATTTAGGATAAGCCCGTTGAGCGTATTGATTGCACCGGGTTTTTCAATTGTCCAGTGAGTTGTTAACTCCCGCATGTAGATGCGGTCGTCATGATCGTCGTTTACGGGGTTGTTCCACCACATGACCGGATTTCTTCCCACGCGTCCGGCCATATCGTCGATGGCCGAGGGGCGGATATTGGAGAAGCAGTCGTATCCGGTAAAGGCGATGACTACTTCGCTATCGACTTTTTTCAGGTTGTTTAGAGTGTAGGATGCTCCGTAGTTGAGAGCGTAAGCCGTGGGGACGAAAAAAAGAGGGGCTACTTGGTCGTCGGTGTTGTCGGTAGTGTATCGTTCGCGTATTTTTACTTGTACTTCGTTGGCTAAATGAGCTTGCATGTCCCCACTGGGAGTGTAGGTCATGTCGTCGATGAAAACACCAAATCCCCGTACACCGAGGCTATAAAGGTGATCGAATTTTTTCATGAGGGCGTCGATACCGGGAGCCATAGCCGATTCGTTCGAAAAACTGATTCCTTGTTGTAATCCGGGGTGTGCTGCCCAGATGAAATCGACGTTGCATGCTTTTGCTGCTTGCACCATTGTTTTCAAATCATCTTGGGTAATCATACCGAAAAACCGTTGTTGTTCGGTGAGCGAGGTAGGATAATCGTCCCTCCAATTACCGAGGTGGTAGGGATCCGATTTCGGTCCATACACGAATACGTTCATTTTGAATCGTTTACAAAATTCAAAAAGACTGATACGGTTTTCCACCGAGTAGGGGTGTCCGTAGAATCCTTCCACGATTCCCCGATATTGAGTGTGTGAATAATCTTCGAAAGTAATTTGACGGATCGAGTTGCCGTCGGTTTGCTCCAAAATTTGTTCGAGCGTGGCAAAGGCATAAAATTCGGAGCCTTTATCATTACCCAGAACGACGATGTCGCCGTGAGGGTGCAGATCGTTTATTTGCAGGAGATAGGGGTCGAATTTATTATCTCCCGTGTCAAAAACGGCAAGGGGCAAATTGTTTTCTACGGCATAGCGGTCTGCTGCACCGTCCGAGTCGTTGATTCCTATGTAGAGGTTTGTATTCGTCTGCGACGGGTTTGTGGAGAATGCGATGGTATATCCTGCTTCTTCGAGTACTTCTTTCATGCGGTTGCGGGTCACTTCTCCTATTTCACTTTCGCAAATGACATTTATTTGTTGCGTCAATTCGATAGCTTCTCCGGTTTCGACAACTTTTTGCGGAGTGGGATATATGGAGTATGTTTGAGCATGGTTTTTACTCAGTATCGTACCGAATACTAACAAAGCAAGCAGGGTGAATATGTTTCTCATCGCTAAATGTGTTTAAGCAAAAAGCTTTTGTTTTTGATATAAAAAAGATACAGACTATATTTTGTGTTTCATGGTTCGGCCGAATTGCGATATAGACCGGTAGGGTGTATTAAATCCCGACGAAATCGGGGCGAACCGTGGTATTTTTTGAAAACACCCCGCACTCACACGAGGCAGGCGGGTACGGGGTGTGGCCATGAAAACCTAATATTTATGAAACAAATCATTTGTTTCCCGAATTTTCAACAGCCTCCGCGCACAAGGCGCGGAGAGACTGTTGAAGTAGATTATTCGGCTACCACTTTGAAAGATTTCACGCGTTTGTCGTCTTTCGACACGACTACATAGTACATGCCTTTGGCGGCATTTACCGTGAGCGTGCAGATTTCGCCGGCCATAGCCTGGTGTTTTTTGGTAGTTACCTGACGACCTTGTGCGTCGAAGATGTCGATAACGTAGTTACCGTCGGCTGCGAATTGCAGGTTGACATTTTCGATGAAGGGGTTGGGGTATACCGTGAGGTTATCTACCAAGTTGCCATCGATACCCGAAGAGGGGAGAACTACGATATACTCTTCTTTCGTCTTCGTATCCGAGCCCCAGCCGTTGGCAAGCGTCAAAGTGACGTTGTATTTACCGTCTTTGTTGAATGTAACCGATGCGTTGTCACCGGTGTTTTGAACTTCGGCATCGGCAACGGCGAATGTCGATGTCGTAGTGATGGGCAATGTACCCGACATGGCCGGGTTACCTTGAATAGCGATATTGGCCGGTAATATGTGTTCTTCGTTTGCAGAGGTGTTTTCACCGCCTGCACCTTTCACTTCGATATAGGCAGCCTTGTTGTCGGTAACCAAAGTACCTTTGTTTTCAAACACTTTTTCGCCTTCGTTGTAGTTGTCCGATTCGAACGTCCAGTAACCTTTCAGGTCAGAGGGGATTTCTTTACCGTCGTAACCTTTCATGGCTTCTATTACTTCGGTATCGCTCAATGCCTTGTGCCAAACTTGTACATCGTCGATGACACCGGAAAATCCGGCATAGTAAACGCGAGAACCACCGATGTAGATGTTTGCAGCTTTAACGTTTCCAGTTCCACCGTTATTATCGTTGTAATTGTATTTTGAAGCATTACCTTCTCCTACTTTCTTACCATTGAAATAGATTCTTTGTTTGCTGCCGTCGAATGAAATGAGGACGTGTGCCCATTGACCTTCGGATAAACTATAAGATTCGGTTCCGGTACGGTTACCGTCTGTACAACAAGCCAAGTTGGGAATTTCGTGTTTGTTGTTGTTTCCGTTGAAATAGTATTGCGATTCATTTCCCCACATAGTATAAGAAATGATATTGTTATCCAAAATGCGTTGTCCTCCGTTGTTGAATGTCTCAGGCCATACGTCTACCCAAAGGGCTCCCCAATTATTATCGGGCCAGTGGATATCCATATTGCGTTGCTCGATCAATCCCATACCGAATTTAGCGAACGTGAATTTTTCGGGTTTTATCCAAAGACAGATTGAATATTGATTTTGATTCATCGGCAAGAAATCCGATGGAATACGGAACATATAGGGGTCGTCTACCTGCAAACCACGAGAAACCGTACCTTCGTTCTTTTTGCCGGTGTAGCTGAGTGTTACTTCGGCAGTACCGTCTTCGAGGGTTACGTTGGTGTCGGATGCTGTGAAATCGGTAATCGAAGGAATTGCACCTGTGCTTTCGGGAGAAATTTGTACATAGCCGCGATAAGAGAGTACACTCAAATCTCCTTTGGTGAGTTTTACATCGTAATAACCTTCCTCTGACAGTGAAGTGGTTATCGAACGACCGCCATCTTGGGTGAATACGGCATTACCGCCGGTGGTTGCGTTAAAGATTTCCCAAGAGAAAGGTTCTTCTTGGTTGGGGTCGATCAACGAGAGGGTAAATTCCTCGCCGGCTTTGATTACCGCTTTGTTACATTCGATACCGTCGACGAGTGTGAGGTCGGTAGTCAGATAACTGGTCCATGTCGTTTCGCTCTTCGTTTTTCCGTCGGGAGCTACGGCACAAACACCGATTCGGTAATCCGAGATTTCATTGTTGGCCGATACCGGAGCGCCTACTACGTAGTGTGCCCAAGAAGAAGTCGTTCCGCAAAGAACGGGCTCTCCGTCTTTGGCTTGTACGTAAACTTCGAAGTACCAAGTATCCACATCTTCGTTATAAACGGGTATGGAGGGATCGGAATCGTTTTTGGAGGATTCGCAATCCCAGCTAAATTTGAAATCGATCGAGTTATAAGTACGTTTTTTCAAGATTTTGCTTTCTTCGGTAGTGATGACCGGTTTGATCGGTGCAAAAGTCTTTGCCGGAACAATGGCCATTTCGCCGATGAATACATCGTAGTTTGTCGGGGTATTTTCGAATTTGAGACCGATGAGGGCTACATTTCCGTTCATACCGATTTCAGAGGCTTTCGTGGAGATGGTCGTCCATTGTCCTTCTTTGGCTCCGGTAATGTCGCAAGAGTGCAATGTAGATTCCGACCCTACGAACGACCAGAAGAGTTTCATGTGCGTATCTTCGCCGCTATTTAATTTGAAAGTCATCGATACGTCGTCGGTTTCGGAAACGTCGAAGTTGGTCTTGAAGAGACGAACGTTGGATACTTTCGTAGCTCCGCTCATGTGTAGGGCCGAGCCGGCATACCAAGCATCTTCGTAAGTGAATCCGCATTCGATACCGTCTTCGGGTACGTTATTGCTGTCGTCTGTAATCCACCAGCGCCATGTGGGCAGGTAGTCCTGTACACCTACGTTGAACCATTTGTTCCCGAAGGTTACTTTTCCTTCGTTATGGAAGGTTTTTCCGTTACCGAGTCCGAAACGGGTTACGAAAGGCAACTCTTGCAGTACGCTTCGGGCGGGCAGGTATTCTGCTATACCGTGAAAGTTGTTCATAGCCGCTTCGCTGGAACTGGAAATTCCGTCTTTAATAGCCGGGCGTTTTGCCGGGTTTCGGTTACCGCCGGAGAATACTTGCTCTTGCTTTTCGAGGTAACAGGCTTGTACAGCTTCGTCACCCGAACCGAATTCGGAAGAGTTCTGGTAAATCATATTGGTGGTGTGGTTTCCCCAAAATGCGATAGACATTTTGGTGTTTTTCAACGTAGACCACGGACCTCTTGCCAACCAGTTTCCTTGAATGTCGTAACCGGCATAAAGGGTGTAGGGATTGGCTCCGATTTGTTCGGCGTAGTTAGCCGAACTGCTTGCAGAATATCCCCAATCGTAGTTGAGCATATACATGTCGACTACTTGTTTGTTGTTTTTCCACAACCAATCTTGTTTGCTACTACCGAAAGAGGAACCTAAATCCATAGATCCTCCGTTAGAACCTACTCCATACCAATATACGTGGAATTGCCAACCGATCGATTCTGCATATTCCCGACATTGGGAGAAGAAGTCTTGCAAAGCAGAGGCTTGGGGAACCGGACCTTCGGGGTTGATACCGACACCATCGAGACCATAATAGCGAAGGAATTTTACGAATTTTTCTACGTATTTGAATTTTCCGCCTTCTTTTTTCACCAGCATATTTACATTAGCTGTTGGGCTGGTGTTATCGCCTCCCCAAGAGTCGAAGAAGATGAGACCGCCGCTATTGGCTACACCGTTACGGTGAGTAACGTCGCTGTATGCACCCGGTACACGTACCCACGGGAGAGACCAGCCGCCTTGCGAATCCACGTAGGACCACATACTGAAATTATCGCCGTCGAATACATATCGCGGTAGCGATTGCCAGTAAGTGTCGGATATACCCATCGGCGTCCACATACTGAATTTGCGGTCTTGCGTCATGGTGGGATCTACCTGTGTTGCCGTGTTCACGAAACGTTTTTTCATGGGGACACGGGCGATGTAGAAGTTCTCGTCTTCGGAAAGGGGGACTCCCGGTTCCCAAGATTCAAAATAGTCATAAAAATCGAGATAGACTGTTTTTTTATCACCTCCGGCGATAGAAATTTCTTTGGTCGGTAAGAGTTCTACATAGGGAGCGTGGGTAGGAATGTTTTGTGCATAGTTTCCCAAATTCAGTTTTTTTGTTGCATGGTTCCCCCAAACTACCGAAAAAGCCAATACCGATAATACTAATTTCGGTGTTTTCATGTTTTTTGTTTTTAAGTTAATAATAGGATCTCAAAAAAGTTGTTTTTTATTTTAGGGGAGAGAGTGTACGTTTCTATACGCTCTCTCCGATTAAATTTTTAGTTAGAAACTTCGGTTTCCCAACGACGATTGTCGCCCAATCCGGCAGGGTCTTCTACGTCCCACCAAAGGGTAGTACGCATCAGGTTACTTCCACCGAGGGCTTGGATCCCCGACGTATTGACATCTTGGGCGGCTGCCGCATCGGTCATGTTCCACGGAATACGGCGAATCATACGACCTTTTCCCAACGAGCCGTCTCCGATATCGTTGACGGGGAATATGCGAGGATAACCGGTACGGCGCAAGTCGTTCCATGCTTCAAGTCCCATAGGGAACTGAGCGAGCCATTTTTGGGTGATGATTTTTTCGAGCTTTACTTTATTGTCGTCGCTGTTGTTGATTTTTACTCCTACGGTAACCAGACCTTTGGTGTTGTTGCGTGAGTTGTGCGGATCCACGTAGTCGATAGAAGTATCTGCCGATTCTTGATTCCAATAGGTTTGGAAGTCGGGTTCGGTTTGTGCGATGTCGTAATCGTCGAACATGGCAGCAACACCTCTCAGATAGTTTGTATTGACCGACCCTCCGATATTCCAACGGAGTGCAGCCTCGGCTTGCAGAAAGTAACGCTCGGAGAGTTTGAAAATGGCGAGCGGGAAATTTGCGAAAGCACTTGTCACACCTGAAAATTTGGTGTATTGGTTATTATCGTCCCGAGGTGTGAGTTGGATTCCCGTGCGGACTCCCACAATGTCTTGTTGTGCTTGCCACGTCGTTTCTCCGTTTTCGTCGCGTATGGCATCGCTATTTTTTTCAAATATCTTATCCATGAAAGGTACTTTGAGTCGCTTCATGATGTTTTCGAGCGAAGCGTTTATACGTGTGTCGTTCCAAAGAATGGAGATAAATGCCAACGGGTGATTGGTTCCGTTATTAACCATCGTGTTGTACTCGATGCTTTTTTCGATAAGCCCGTCGTCGATAGCCGATTGCGCTTCGGTTTTAGCTCTATCGGGATTGACGTTGGACATACGCATGGCCATGCGCAGACGAATGGAGTTGGAGAATTGTTCCCATGTTTTTACATCGCCGCAGATTTTGTCGTATTGAGCCAGAATCTGATTAATGGTATCTTGATGTTCTTCGGAAGTAGAGGTAAACTCTTTCAATATTTTCCCCGCATCTTTGAGATTGACGAACAGGGAGTCGTAAATTTGATCCATCGGTTCGTAGGTTACGGGAGGTTCCTGCACATCGTTTTTATAATCGGTCCACGGGAAAGGTCCGTACACATCGGAAAGTTCCAATGCAGAGAAACAATACATGATGTTGCACATGGCTCCGATTTCTCGCAGATTGAGGTCGGCAGCCGAGCGCATTACAGGTAAGGCTGCTTGTGCTACGTTGAAAAAACTGGCTTTGGGACCATCGCAGTATTGCGCAAAATACCGGTAGGTAGAGGGCAGGTTCCCGCTAAAATTTTGTGTTCCGGCCATGTATCCCGAATAATTGTCGATGTGAATGTTGAATTGTACTTGATAGACGTGTGCACCGTTCGATGCTCCGACATCGTGCATTTTTTGCTGTGCCGTCAGGAACATACCGGCTGCCTGTTCATAGTTCTCGGCAATAGAGAGGTCGCCCGAACCGACTTCGATGTTGGAGTTCAGATCGTCGAGCAGAGGGTCGCCGCAACCGATTAAGGAGATTGCCGCGGCAAAAACGAATGCTGATAAATATACTGTTTTTTTCATGATGTTATGTTTCGTTAGAATGATGCTTTAAGTGAAATACCGAAAGAACGGGTAGTAGGCATACTGAAAATATCTACGTTACCCAGAGCATTTTGCGTACTCAACGAAGTATCGGGGTCGATGGGTGCATCGATGTACAAGAAGAACAAGTTACGGGCATTGGCCGATACCGTGAGGTTCTTGCTTTGTCCGAAGAGATTGCGGAACGTATATGCCAATGAAATCTCACGAAGACGGAAGTTCGTAGCATCATATACGTAGTTGCGTCCTACGGGTGATCCACCGCCGATAGTCTGATAATATTGGTCGACCGGAACGACTTGGTTTGTTCCCGGGATATACATGCCGGGCTTGGTGACGACACCGTCCTCGGAGGTCCAATAGAGATTGTTGTTAAGTGCATAATCCCGTGCATCGGCCGTACGTTGCGATGTGCCGAAATAGTCGAGGTATGCCTCGGTGAAGGAGATGACTTTACCGCCAATTTTTCCATCGATAAGGAAATAGAAGGAGAAGTCTTTGTAATTGAAGGTGTTGGACCAACCGAGGGTGTGCTTGGCATTCATGTTGCCGAGGTATTCGTTGGCTTGTCCATTGAGTTTGAATGGAGCTCCGGTTTGAGGGTCGACAACGATTTCTCCGGTTATTTCGTCTCTCATAAAGTCGACGGCATAGAGGTCGCCATAAGAACCGCCTTCTTCGAATTTGATTTTCAGACCGCTGAGGTTACCCATATCGATTTCGTGGATATATTTTTGTCCGTTTTGCTTACGGGCCACCGTGAGGATTTTGTTGTCGTTGTAGGCGTAATTGAAGTTGGTAATCCAACTGAAATTGTTGTTGGGAGCGAAGATATAGGATGCGGTTAATTCTATACCTTGATTCCGTACCTTACCACCGTTGATATATATTTCCTTGCCGGCAGCACCTTCGTATTTCATGAATTGGTTTTTCATGATGGCGTTGTAGTAGGTGGCTTGTAACGAGATGGAGCGATCGAGCAAACTGATGTCGAAACCAGCTTCGAACGATTGTGTGGTTTCGGGTTTGGGATTTTTGAAGTTAATGATCGCACTGCTGATGTAGGCTCCTGTCGCCGGGTTACGTTTTGCCGATGCGAGGAATAGGTTATTAGGAATAGAGTTACCCACCTCGGAGTACGAAGCCCGTAGTTTCAATTCGTTGATTTGTTCGGGCAAAACAAGTATCTTGTTCATTTGAGCGGATGCACCTGCCGAATAGTAGGCAAAGTGGGGATCCATATCTTTGAACTGTGTAAAGGCTCGATACCAGTCGTCTCGGTAACTACCCTCGACCGTTACTTTGTCTTGCCAAGTAACTTGTGCCGTAGCGAAAATAGCTCGTTCCCAGTTTTTGGTAGTAAGTCCCCCGTAGTTCTCGCTACTGTTGAGATAAATATCGGAAAGAACGAATTGGTTGCACGAGAGGTCTTCGGTATAGGGTGCTCCTGATTTGGCAATAGGAGTAATCATCCATTGATCGTAGGAAGAGTTCATCATGCTACCGCCGGCATTGACCCCGATGGTGAAATCTTTGAATGTTTTGTTGTAGCTTAACATGAAGTCGCCGTAGAAGTCTTGCGACTTGGTATGGTCGAGAATAAGACGACCCCGGTCGATCATTTCGGCATTACCCCATGTGGTGGCGTATTGTCGGTTTTCGTCGTTGCGTTCGTTGTAGTCGTATTTGATACGAGCTTGCAAATTGAGGCCGTCGATGATTTGCCAGTTGGCAGCAATACTACCGAATGTGCGGTTAATCACTTCTTCGCTGGTCATACGGTTGAGCAACCACCACGGGTTATTGAGGTTGATGGCATCGGTGAACCAAACTTGTTTGCCATAGTTGGCATCGGAAAGGGTAGATGTCTTGCCCGATTGTATCACCGATATGGGTAACCCGTCTGCTCCGATTTCGGAAGCGATGTAGCTATATGGATTGGACTGCCATGTTGCACTGGTGTCGTAATAGTTTTTGCGATACCAATTCATATCGATGTTACGCGGTGATGTATATACTTGATAGATGGGGTTGAAGAACGTACCACCAGTGGGACGGTTTTTGGTCTTTTGATTGATGTAATTCGCCGAAATATCGATTTTCAGTTTGTCCTTGAAGAAGGAGAAGTTTTGCCGCAACGAGATGTTGTGCCGTTCGAATTTATTGGTTTCGACGATACCGTTGGCCGTGGTATTTCCATAAGAGAAATAGGTTTGTGCCACTTTTGTACCTCCGCTCAATGCGATGGAGTTGTTGAAGTTGGTTCCTACCCGGTAGAAGTCGCTGATGTCGTAAGCATTGCGGGTGAGGTGATAGGGGGAGTTTGCGGTGTCGTAATATTCGTCACCGAGAGTGTTCATGCGTTGTCCCCAGCTATTAGAGTTCATGGTGAATCCGTTTTCGACCGACCCGGACATTTGTGCTCCATATCTGTTTTGTAACTTGGGGAGTTTCAGAGGAGTCTCGAATGTCGTACTGCTCGATACATCGATACGGATTTGTCCTTCCTTACCTTTTTTGGTGGTAATCATAAGTACACCGTTAGAGGCGGCACTACCGTAAAGGGCTGCGGAGTTTGCTCCTTTCAGCACGGTAATCGATTCGATGTCGTCGGGGTTGAGTTGGGAAAGGGCATCGCTACTTTCTTTCGAACCGTCGACCATCATTGTAGCACCGCCGCCATCCATGTCCATTTGTCCGGCCACGCTGTTTTGCATGGGCACACCGTCGATTACGATAAGCGGCGAGTTGTTACCCAACATAGACGCATTACCCCGTAGAAGGATTTTGGAGGCTCCACCGGCTCCGCCGGAGTTAGGCGTGATGACCAAACCTGCGCTTTTCCCTTGCAACGAGTTGATGAGGTTGGCTTCTTTTGCACGAGTGAGCTCGTCGCCTCCGACGGTTTGCGTCGAGTAGGAAAGGGTTTCTTCTTTACGAGCGATACCCATAGCCGTGACTACGACTTCGTCGAGCAACTTCGTGTTGTCTTGCATCACTACATTGATTTTATTTTGTCCGTTGATGGGGCGTTTGATAGTTTGGTAACCGATGTAGGAAAATTCCAATTCGTTGCTTCCTGCCGGCACTTTGATAGAGTAGTTACCATCGATATCGGTTGCCGTCGCTACACTGGTTCCCGCAACCTTTACGGTGAGGCCGATGAGTGTTTCGCCGGAGGCATCGGTAACGTTACCGGTTATAGTTTTCGTGTTGGCACTTTGAGCCGTTGCACTTGCGCTGGCGACATTTCCTTGCGCAGATGCGGCTTTTTTCGACAACATGATGTTGGGGTTCTGTATCGAGTAAGAAACGTCGGTCCCTTTGAACATGATATCGAGTATTTCGCTGACCGTCTTATTTTGAACGTTAAGGTTTACTTTGCGTTTCGTGTCCACTTGGGTGTTGATAACAAACAGACACTGAGCTTCTTTCTCGATTTTTTTCAAAACTTCGTCTATCGGAGTATTTGCCTCGGATAGGGATATGCGTGAATACGCATCGGCACTTGCTTCGAATGCGTAAGCCAGTGCTAAAACTGCAATAATTGCTTTTAAACTTTTTCTATACATACGTGTGTTTTGTGGTATTCAAAAGTTTTGTAACTGAAATAAATAAATTGTTGATTTTAAAATGATAGATAAGAGATGGTGTGCTTTTATGTATTCATAGGCTTTTGGATATTATTTGTGTTTAGAAGTGATTTGTATTGTATTGAGTTCTTTATCCCATTTGAAATCGAAATTGAAATCGTGTTGAAGAGCTTGCAACGCATGTTGAATGCCATTGTAGCGATAGAACTTACCAGTGTAGCGCTCGGTGCTTTTGATGTCTTTGTCGATACTGATTTTTACACCGAAACATTTTTCGAATCCTTCCATCAGTTCGTCGAACGATTTGTCCTTGAAGTAGTAGATACCGTCTTTCCACAGCTCGGTTTCGAAGGTGCGGATTACCGATTGCTTGAACTCGCCGTCTTTGAATTGTGCCCGGTATCCGGGTTTGAGCATCGCGCTTTTTTCGCCCGACGATATTTTTACAGAACCCTCGATGAGCGAGACCATGAAGTCTTTTTCTTTGAGTGTGGAAGTCACGTAGAATTTGGTTCCCAATACTTTAACTTTTCCGTTAGGCGTATTTACGATAAATGGTTTCCAACGGTTGTGGGCGACTTCGAGATAGGCTTCGCCTTCTATTTCTATATTGCGTTGCATTCCCAAGAACGACGAGGGGTATTTTATCGTGGAACCTGCATTGAGCCATACTTTTGTACCATCGGGCAGGAGCAGGGTATTGCTGTTACCGGCCGGTACGGTCAATGAATAGAGGGGAACGATGCGATCGCCCATCGTGAGATAGAAACTGCCGAATGCTACCGACAACAATAGTATGACAACGGCGGCGATACGTAGAAGTTGTGCACGGTAGTGGCGGCGGAAGTCGTATTTGGTACGCTGTATATTGTCGGTCGATAATAAAATAGCATTGTATATGTTGCGTTCACGACAGAACTCTTTGAGGTTTTCGGGCGAGGCTTTTGTCCACTCCAAAACTTGAATGCGCTCCTCTTCGGTTGCGCAATTTCCGAAATATCTATATAATGTTTTCTTTTCCATACATTATATAAACCGAAAAACAGGGTATATCCCTAGTAATAAAATAAAATTTTTTTGAGAAAAAAGTGTGTGGATTTGTGTTTTTATAGTTTGTTGGTTGATTTTCGTGGTATTTTAGTCGGATTTCGTTACAGCGTGGCTCGGAATTTTTATAAATAGTCTTTTAATTTTTTTCTTAGGACATTCAGGCTTTTTGTGACATGGAATTCTACGCCTTTTACCGAAATCCCGAAGTTTTCGGCAATGGTTTTGTAGGATTTTTGTTCGAGGTATCTTTCGTAAAAGATTTCACGGGTGCGATTAGGGAGTGTTTTGATAGTGTCGTTTACTATATTTTCTATTTCGCTGGTGAATAGTTCGGAGGGATCGCATCCTTTCAATGAGGATATATTGAGTTCTATTTCACCTATTATGTGTTTATAGAGCTCGTCGTTTTTTTGTAATAAGTATTTTCTCTCTTCCAGAATATCGATACATCGGTTTCTTATAATTGTAAAGATGTATCCTTTTATATTGGAAGTTTGGAATGTCGCTTTGTCCTTGTTCTCCCAATATTGGATATAGGACTCCATGACTACGTCTTCTGCGTCTTGCATGTTCCCAAGATAGGAATATGCAAACTGGATAAATCCATTTTTAGAACTTCTAAAAATGTTTGTGAAATCACTATCTTCTTGAGTAACTAATGTCATTCAACTTTAAATTAAAATAAAATGTATAGCTTGTCTGAAAAATAGTATAGAGACAATAATCGTGTTAAATATGGTTTTTGTTACATGATATTCAGTTGTTTAAGGTTTTATGAGTAATGAGAAATAAAGAAAATCGCAGTGCTAATATACTAATATTATAAGATAAAAAAGAAAACTTACATTCTTTTTTTATAAAAAATTATAGTATTATATAAAGAAAGAAAAGAAGAGAAAAAAGGAGTGGTTACGGGAAAGTTTTCTTACTGAGGTTAATAGAGTAGAAAAGAAAAGGGGAGCAGATTATCTGCTCCCCTTTTCTTTTTAGTTATTTACCAATCCTCCTAACGAGGCCGGCAATCGGGAATCGAATGAATATACTCTGGCAAATTGCCTAATAAAATCGATTGTCGAGGCCGTTGGTTGTAATACTTTTGCGTTTTGTACTCTCGTTGTGTTTTTAGAGGTAGAGATTTTTTTCATAGGCTAATAAAAATTGATGTTTATGTATTATAAACGTCGGTAGCCTTGTAATTATTATCTGTACCTGCTTGTTTTTTTATAATGTCAGTACGATGTTGTTTTCCTCGGCCATTTTTCTCAGGTTGAGAATGGCATAGCGCATCCGCCCTAAGGCTGTGTTAATACTGACTTTGGTATGGTCTGCAATTTCTTTGAAGCTCATGTTTTTGTAATAACGCATGACAAGTACTTCCCTCTGGCTGTGTGGAAGGGCCTTGATAAGTTTGCGAACATCGGCTTCGATCTGGTTTTGTACAATTGTATCTTCGACGGTTCCTTCGCTCAATTCTTTGCGATTAAAGATATCCATGTTTTCATTATCGGTGATAACATAATTATCGGCTTTTTCCTGTCGGAAAAAATCGATAATGAGATTATGGGCGATTCGGGAAATCCATGCAGGGAACTTGCCGTTTTCGGTATAGCGTCCTTGTTTGATAGTCATAATAGCTTTGACGAAAGTTTCCTGAAAGATGTCGTTCGCCAATTCTTTGTCTTTTACAATATAATAAATGTAGTTGAAAGTACGGACCTGATGTCGTTTAAGCAAAACATCAAAAGCTCCATTATTACCTTCGGCATACAACGCAACCAGTTCTTCGTCGGTGCGATCGAATAAATCGTTCATTACTACCTCTCTTTTTTTTGATTCAAGCGTAATGTTTTGTCGATAGGCAATCTTTATTTAGAGTGATTCGATAATTATTATTCGTTGCAAATAAAGATGTTTTTTTTCAAATCAGAAAGTAAAAAGGAATTTTTTTCGACCTATCGTTCCATTTTTAACATTATTCTCGTGAACAAAATGGATTCTCTTTATTGAGCGTTGGGGTTTAACAGGTAGATAATATTTGTTTTAGGAACACTTGGGTGAAAGTTGAAGGTGTATTGCTGATTTTTATCATAAAAAATAATTACTTTTGCAATTCATGGAAAACTAAAAATAAGTAACTGCTATGAAACCAACTCTTTTTGTATTGGCTGCCGGCATGGGTAGTCGTTATGGAGGACTGAAACAGCTCGACGGTCTTGGTCCTAACGGTGAAACGATTATGGACTATTCGATTTTCGATGCTTTACGCGGAGGATTCGGTAAAGTCGTTTTCGTAATTCGTAAGGATTTCGAGCAAGATTTCAGGGATAAGATTCTTTCTAAATATGAAGGTCATATTCCTTGTGAATTGGTATTCCAGTCTATCGACGATTTGCCGGAGGGGTTCACGTGTCCCGAGGGACGTACTAAACCGTGGGGAACTAATCATGCCGTGTTGATGGGTAAAGATGTAATTAAAGAGCCATTTGCCGTTATTAATGCCGATGATTTCTACGGTCGCGAAAGTTTTGCTATTTTGGCCGATTATTTGAAAGGTCTGGAAGGAAAGAAAAATGAGTATTGTATGGTGGGTTATCGCGTGGGAAATACGCTGTCTGAGAGCGGTTCTGTTGCTCGTGGCGTGTGCGAGACCAATGCCGAGAAACATCTTACATCGGTTGTAGAACGTACTCAGATAGAACGTCGCGACGGCAAGGTGATGTTTAAAGAAGGGGATATTTGGACTGCTATCGATGACAATGCTCCTGTTTCGATGAATATGTGGGGATTCACACCCGATTATTTCAAATATTCCGAAGAGTATTTCGTTAAGTTCTTGAAAGAGAATGCAGATAATATTAAAGCTGAGTATTTTATACCTTTGTTGGTAAATGATTTGATTCAAACTGGCAAGGCCTCTGTAACGGTTCTCGATACTCCGTCGAAGTGGTTCGGGGTAACTTATGCTGCCGACAGGCAGTCGGTTGTCGACAAAATTCATGCGTTGATTGCTGCCGGTGAATACCCAGAGAAATTGTTCTGAAAGAATTGATGAAATAGAAATTGAAGGAGAGAGCTTATCGTGTAAAAATCGGGCTCTCTCTTTTTGTTATTTTATCCGGCTGAATAGATGGGGGCTTTCGTATGTCGAGGAGAGTTCGGGTATAGTCGATTTGTACCTTAGGTTTGCTGGGGCATTTATTGTCACCTTTTTACCTATTCGTATAAATTGTACTTTTTTGCTGTTTTTAATTCACATTTTATAATTTTCCCGGCCGATAAAATTATCTTTGCTAAGATTTTCGTTGTTGTTACTTATACCAAGCAGTTGCACTCATGAATCCCCGTATATGTTATATTGTCATTTTGCTTTGTTTTTTTGCTTGCCACAGTGACCGATATCAAGAAAAGGCAACACGCTTATATGAATATGGGATTGAAATAGAATCTTTTCAACCCGATTCGGCTGCATATTTATATCGTCGGGCATTGAGCCTTACTAGCCCGAATTCGGATCTATCGGTTGCGTTGCATTTGCGTCTCGGAAACTTACTGCGTACGCATCATCTGTACAATAGAGCATTAGAAGAGCATACTATCGCCTTGAAAGAATGTATGGCGAGTGATTCGACGAAATATACGGCTCGAGCTTTACGGGAAGTAGGGAAAGATTATCTGTATAAGAACAGTCCCGACAGTGCACTCGGATACATTAAAGAAGCTTTGTCGTTATCGGAAGCTGCTTCGGACACTTTGGAAATGACAGCCGCTCATAACAATCTGTCGGTCGTTTACGGAGAACTCAAAGATCTCGAACAGGCTACAAAGCATGCGTATAGAGCTATTTCTCTGTCTAAGGATAGTACTTTGATATATCGAACGTATTCTGCCATAGGTAAGATGTTTTTATTATCTGGACAGTATGATTCTGCATATCATTATAGCCGGCAAGGAAGTTTAAGCCCCAATATTTATACAAGGGCCAATAGCTATAAGCAGCTTTGCGAAGTTGCTCTCGAAACAAAAAACGGTGCACTCTATGAAGAATGTGTAAATTCATTGAATCTTGCTAATGATTCTATTGAAAAAATTAATCGTACCGAGTCAATGGGAGAGACAGAATATCAATATGATTTGGAGCAGATTCTTTATACCGAGAAAACTCGATATTATCGTTGGATTGCCGTAGTTATTATTGGAGCTTTGCTTATCTTATTTCTGTATATTCAAAAAAGAAGGTCAAGAGATAAAGCGTGGAAAGCTCAGGTAGAGGCGTTGCGTCAAAAGATAGAAACGGCTCACGAGTGCGATGAGGGTAATATAAAGGGGAATATGGGCGAATCGAATATCGTCGCCCGGCAGGTCGATAACGAGCGAAAAGAACTACAATCACTCATCGATAAAAAGGGTGATGTATGTGCTTTATCTTTCATGCGAACCAAAGCATACAAAAATATGAAATCGATGATCGAGGTGAAATCGGAATCGGTATTGAGTATTGATGAACGACAGATGGTCTCGCAGTCTATACACAAAGCTTTTAATGAATATATCGATGCTTTGAAAAAACATACTAAATTAACGCAAGATGAGGCGGTTTTATGTTGTTTGGTCAAGTGCGGACTTAATACCAAAGAATGTGCTGTTTGCAAAGGAGTAAGTTTGAATGCTATCCGTACTCAGAAAAGTCGGATTAAAAGTAAATTAATGTAAAAATATCGGTTGGAACTATTTGATGTGTAAATTGTTGATAATTAGTGTTTAACAGATATTATTTGTAATATTCTATTTGAAAATATCTGATTATCAATACAATATAATGGCTTAATTGTAACGTCGATTATTTTTAATAAAGAATTGTCGGCGTTACTTTTGTTTAAAAATTATTTCTTCATTCTCATAGAGAACACTTCCTAATTATAAAATCATATTATTGCTTATGAAAAAAATTACATCAATCTGTTTGACTATCTTCTTAGGTGTCAACATTGTTTCGGCTTATGCTGCTCGTGGCGAGCAACTCGCTATTTTATCGGAAGATTTTTCGGCTTTTACCGAAGGAACCGAATCCACGCCTGCCGAGAGTGAACTTTCGACAGGAAATGCAATGATTCCTATGGAGTTCACGCACGGCATACAGTGGAAAGGACGAGGTATTCATCAAGCCGGAGGAGTTTGCGCTGTACTCTCTTATGATGACTATACATATGGGGAGACACAGGGGTGGATTCAAACGCCGTATACCGATGTGCGTTTGGACGATGGTAACTTCATACTGCGATTCCGAGCACGTTCGATTGCCCAAACGAAGGACTCGCTTATCCTTTATTTGCAAGATCAATACAGTAGCAACTACTATACGAGTGAGAAACGCACCATTACCGACCAATGGCAAACGATCGAAGTTCCTTTTCAGCACAATTTCGGTATGGGGAGTCGCTTGGCCTATGTACAAATCGGGGCATACAACGATTCGTGGCTGATAGACGATATTGAAATCATACAAGACGTGTACGATATTTGCTCACCCCACGCGATCTCACCCAAAGATGTAACATTCGAGCATTTTACCGCCCGATGGGATGCCGTGTGGTCGGCAACCTCTTATCTTACGTCTGCTTATTATTATGCCGATGAAGAGAAAACACAACGTGTATATATTGCAGAGAATATCGAAACGACGGAATGTGAATGTCAAGTTACCGGTATGGAAAAAGGAAAAACTTATTTCTTCACGGTAAAAGCCAAGAATGACAAATACACTTCTGTTGAATCGAACGAGGTACAAGTGTATGTTCCCATTCGTACTATGCCAGTGCCCGAATTGGCCGATCCGACCGATATAACCGATACAGGATATACTGCTCGGTGGTATCCTGTTGAGCGTGCAATGGGATATGCCGTGCGCCACTTTTTGAAACATACAGCCCGATCCGATGAAGAATACACGCTGGTGCACGAGGATTTAGAAATGATCACGGAGGGAACATTTGAATGGCCCGGTTACTTTTATGATTATGACCTTAATAAATATAGCAAAGTGCCCGGTTGGGGTGTCAATATGGGTTGTACGGTTAAAGGAATGATAGGTATCGATAATTACTACCGTGATTTTGAGGAAGGAAAAATCACGTCTCCCGAATTTGATTTGTCTCGTAACGATGGCAAATACACGGTGCAACTGAATGTGTATGCGATTCATGCTGGCGATACTGTCTATGTGGATAGTTATTGTGAAGGTGAAAAAGAACATCGCGAGTATCTGATGAAAACCGTGGGAGAGCATTCTTTTTCCGTAGATTTTACTAATGGGTCGGCTCAGACTCATTTTACCGTTACTTTCTCGGGAACGGATAAAATGTTTATCGATGATATTTTCGTAAAGCAAATTCTAAGAGCCGGAGAGAGTTATACTTCTGCATTGGCATCGTTCGAAGTGGAAGGTATCGATAACACCTCGTACACCTTTACCGACCTTACGGGTTCTGAAAGCGATGAATATCTTTATTCTGTAGCTTCTTGGTCCTATTCGTTAGATGAAGAAGGAATTTGGGGACCCAACGTATATTCGGAGTATTCAGAACCTCAAATCGTACGACTTTCTTCCTCCATCGAAAATGTTGATGGTATAGACTCTGATAAAGTTTATGCTCATAACGGAATCTTATATGTAGGGGTTGCCCGAGATGCTCTTGTCCGAATATATACTATCGAGGGTAAGTTGATACTTAGTAGACAAATTACAATAGGCAAACATGAACTGGATTTACCGATACACGGATTTTACCTTGTATATATAAATGATCATTGTTATAAAGTGAGTTTGTAGGGGACTTTGAACCGGAAAGTCGGTATTCAAGTCAGTTAAGCATAATCCAGTTATGACAACTTTCTATCAATCGGTATCTATCTATTTGTCGGATAGATACCGATTTTCATTCTGAGAAATGAATGGAAATTGTTTCTGTATTCGATTTACATGAGTGATTGACAAAAGCCCAAGATTGGCAAGGCGAGAGAAAGAAAAGTAAACAAGTTCACTTTGTCTTTCTCTTGCCTTGCATTATCTTTGCACTTCATTTAATTTTTGTAAGATTGTATGATATGAACTCAATGCAATTACTCCCTTATAAACAGCAGGTTAGTTCTTTGCTAAGACTAGGTTTACCGATTGTCGTAGGACAGTTGGGTATGATTATATTGGGGTTGGCCGATACGATAATGATCGGGCATCATAGTACGGAGGAGTTGGCTGCGGCTGCGTTCGTGAATAATGTATTCAACCTGGCAATCATCTTTGCGACCGGTTTTTCTTATGGATTGACTCCTCTAATCGGTATGTTGCAGGGTGGGGGAAACACACAAGGGATAGGACGAGTATTTCGTAATGCTTTGGCTGCTAATGCATCGGTTGCAGTATTGTTGACTGCTGTAATGTATACGGTCTATTGCTTTGTCGATAAGTTGGGACAGCCAGAGGAATTGTTGCCTCACATACGTCCGTATTTTGTTTTGCAACTGATTTCTTTATTGTTTATCATGCTGTTTAACGGTTTCCGGCAGTTTGCGGAAGGGTTGACCGATACTCGTACACCGATGTGGATTTTGTTGGGTGGAAACGCATTGAATATTTTCGGAAATTATTTGTTGATTTACGGAAGTTTCGGATTCCCCGAATGGGGCTTGTTTGGGGCGGGTGTGAGTACATTGGTCTCGCGTATTGTCATGCTGTTGGTTTTTATCGGGGTCGTTGCTGTTACGCGACGGTATAAAGTATATAGGGAGGCGATTTTACGCTCTCGATTCAATCGTAATGATTTTATGCAACTCAATGCTTTGGGGTGGCCTATCGCTTTGCAAATGGGTATGGAAACTGCGGCTTTTTCGTTGAGCGCTATTATGGTAGGGTGGCTGGGCAGCATTCCGTTGGCGGCCCATCAGATAATGATTTCGGTCAGTACTATCGGGTTTATGGTATATTATGGTATGGGAGCTGCTTTGGCTGTGCGGGTCAGCCATTTTATGGGGCAGAAGGATTTCCCCAATTTGCGTAGAGCTGTAAATTCGGGAATGGGGATTATTTTATCGCTTGCCATTGTTGCCAGTCTATTCTTCTATTTGGCGAGGACTCCCATTATATATAGCTTTACAGAAGACCATGAAGTTATGGTAGTTGTTTCTTCGTTGATATTTTCGCTGATTGTTTATCAGTTCGGAGATGCTTTGCAGATTACTTTTGCCAATGCTTTGCGAGGAACGACCGATGTCAAGCCCATGATGTGGATTGCCTTTTTCTCGTATTTTATAGTTGCTTTGCCTGTGGGCTATTTGTGTGGGTTTACATGGGGCGGAGGTGTCGTAGGCGTGTGGGTCGCATTTCCTGCGGGGCTGTTTACGGCCGGATTTCTATTTTGGCTACGATTTCGTTATCGGTTGCAACAGTTGATGAAAAAATAGAGTAACCCATGAGACCGAATTCCGACAAGGTGTATTTACAACAACTTATTGCAGAAGGAGAACACCAGCAGCAGGATTTTAAATTCGAGATTTCCGATGCTCGAAAAATAGCCCGTTCCTTGTCTGCTTTTTCCAATACGGACGGGGGACGTTTATTGATTGGTGTGAAGGACAACGGTAGAATAGCCGGGGTGCGTTCGGAAGAAGAGATTTATATGATAGAGGCTGCTGCCAAACTTTATTGCCGGCCTAATGTGGAGATAGGTGTGCAGACTTATGAAGTGGACGGTAAAACGGTGCTTGTTGCAGAGATTCCGAAAGCCGAACAAAAGCCCGTACAAGTGCAGGACGAAACCGGGAAGTATTTAGCTTATGTGCGGATTGCCGACGAGAATATATTGGCAACACCTGTGCATTTGGCTGTGTGGCGACAGAAAAACAGCGCTCAGGGAACTCTTGTGAAATATACCGAACGAGAACAATTGTTACTTGATTATTTGGCGGAACATCAAGAAATAACAGTTAGTAAATATAGCCGGTTGGCTCATATTTCTTATCGGTTGGCGATAGAGTATATTGCTCGGTTTGTACGATTTGGAATTCTCGATATTTGTTTCGAGCGTCACCGGTTTTGTTATCGGTTATCTCGGGAGGGATAAATAGATGTGTATGAGGATAAGATATTTTTAGTGTAAAACGATGAAGTGTAAAAAAAACTTTATCTTTGTGGAAATCTTAATCTTATATCAAAACTATTATGATCAATTCAAGAAAACTTCAAATCACAGGGCTTTCGATGCTTTCACTTGTCGGTAGTGGTTGTACCGACAAAAATGGTTCGATTGAAAATGGGGTACGTCCCAATATTGTTTTGTTTTTAGCAGATGATATCGGGGCCGAGTGTTTCGGCTGTATGGGTGGTGTGTCGTATGATACACACATTATCGATTCTTTGGCTGAAAAGTCGTTGTTTTTCCCGAATATGCATGCCCAACCTCTTAGTTCTCCTTCTCGTGTACAGCTTATGACTGGATTGTATAACGATAAAAATTATGTTTGTTTTGGCTATATGAACGACGATGAGCCTACTTTCTCGCAGTTGGCACAGCAGGCTGGTTATACGACTGGTATGTTTGGTAAATGGCAGTTGGGGCGTTCACGTGAGATGCCGACCCGGTTGGGGTGGGACGAGTGGTGTTTGTTTCAACTTGAAGTATATAAAGAATTCAATGGTCCGACTGGTACAGATCGTTATGCCAATTGTATGATGGATAATCACGGTCATTATGAGTATTCGATTTATGGCCCTGATGGTTTCGAATCGGCCGCTTTTGAATTTTTGGATAAACAGAAAGATTCAGATAAACCATTTTTGCTTTATTACTCTACTCCCTTAGTCCATACGCCGCACACGCCTACCCCCGATTCAGAGAGTTGGGATTTGGATTTTGCAGGTCGTTTTCAGAAAGATACGGCTAATTTCAAAGATATGGTAGCTTATCTTGATAAGAAAGTGGGGCGCATGATCGATCGGTTGAAACGTAATGGACAATGGGAAAATACGATATTTATCTTTACGTCCGATAATGGGACTTCTACGCGTATTGTTTCACAAATGGCCGATGGTACTTTGCGTCGAGGCGGTAAAGGAGACCCTCGGGGTATAGGTACTTCTGTCCCGTTGATTATATGCTGGGGAGATAAATTAGAGCCGAGGGAAAGCCAGCGATTGGTCGATTTTACTGATTTTTTCCCGACATTTGCCGATGCCATGCGTATAGCAGTACCAGAAGAATATGGTTTAGATGGGGTGAGTCTTTTCCCGGAAATCGTTGGAGAAAAACCTCTTGAAAAGGAAATTTCTTTGATGCACTATAATCCATTATGGCCTGTGGCTGCGGCTCCTTATGCGTCTCGTGCTGCACGCACCACTGAGTGGAAATATTATTGGGATGGCCGGTTCTATAATACAAAAACAGATTTTATGGAAGAGCATCCTATTGATATAGATACGTGTAGTAACGAAATTAAGACCATTTATGCTAAATTGAAGGCTAAGGTGGAGGAATGTCCTAATTTTTATCCGGATATGCCGGGGGCTCCTCGTCGTGGTAATTATGGAACATTTTACGATTTTGCCGAGCCTAATAACCCGTTCTAAATTTGCTCTTGTGGTTTATTGTTTAAAGGGAAAAGTTCCTTTATTATTGATTTTGAACCTGTTTCTCGTTTGTGAGTAGATTTATTATGAATTAAAATTTTATTTCATTGAGATAAATGATAAGGGATATTTCCATTGGAAATATCCCTTATCGATAAAAAACAATCTTATTTTACCCTGAATTTTAGACTTTGGTTTTTTCCGTTTGCTCGGATTGTCAATATATATATTCCGGGAGAAAGGAATCGGTCTGGGATATTATAGGTATAAGTTCCCGGAAGTTCTCGGTTGGAGATATATTCGGAAATTTGCTGTCCTGCGGTGGTCCAAATAGAAATATCGGCACTACCGGTTTGTTGCAAATTATAGTGGAGGCGAAGTTCTCCTTCGGTAGTGATCTCTGCAAAGTTATTTTCGATATGCACATTATTTATTGCGGAACTTGCTTTGACTGGATAGTAGGCTTTGAGTTCCCGCAGGGGAATCGTGATTTCAGAACGGCTACCCGGATTTAGCACGAACCGTATCGCTTCTAATGTGAGAGGAAAATCCTCAGTGGGAAAAGCTATACCGTTTTTGGAGAAAGCCCATACGATGGTTTGATCGCCCGTGTCCGATGGAATATATTCGGGTTGCCAGTAGCTTTTTCCGTTTTTATGCGTGAAATCGAAACGGATATGTTTGATGGCTGCCAGTGCTTCTTTCGACAAATTCAGTTGTAGGGAGATTGAGTCGGGTAAACTATATAGACGATAACTTTTACCCATTTCTATATAAGGGTTTCTTCCTGTTTTTTGATCGAACTGCAATACGGCTCCATCTGGCCAGCTGGTCGGTAATTCTTCGTGAGAAATTGAGAGCGTGTTAGATACGGTCGAGAATAGAGGAAAGTCTGATAGATCGGAGAAATTTTCGTGTACAAGAGTCTCCGGAGTTACTTCGACGATAACCTTTAAGCCGACGGTAATTGTGTCGAGTGTCCCGACGAGCGACGTTTCTCCGTTTTCTATTCCTTTTAAGATACCGTTTTCTATACGGCAGCAAGATGGATTGGACGAGGTCCATGCGAAAGCGGCCGGGTCGAGCGTATATACTTGACCGTTGATGTTTCCTTCTAAATTGATTCGGTAGGGACGTACACTGTCTATGAGAATTTCATCGGCTGCTATATGTATGTCTTGTACCGGTCGGGTCGAAACGGGAAGTTTGGCCGTGATTCCGTTTTTCTCGGCTATAATTTTGCCAGACATGACCGTTTCTCCGGCGTGGAAAACAGCTTCTTCGTCCACCCAACCCAATTCGGCCGGTTCACATCGGAATGCGAAACCTTCTACTTCTACATTGCGTTCGATCACATCTTTGTATTTATTTTGAGAAATTAAGGTGAGGGGTGCAAGGGAAATTATCGGTACATTTAATTGTGTTTTTGAGAATGAATAATGGGCCACGCCATTGTCTTCGGGAGCAGTTGAAACAAGGAGAACTCCGTCCATAACCGGGCGTAAAGATCCTCTTCCCGGAAGGTTCAGCATGGTGTGGTCGACAACAATGGCGGTGGAGCCACCGCTATCGAAATTGACTACATTCCAAGCTCCATGAGCCAACATCCAATTAGCGATGTCGATACAGTTGATACCGGCACTATTTTCCGATAATTCCGTAGCTACGAAATAGACGGTTTTTCCATCTTGTGACATGCCTGCCATTGTGCGACAAGAAGTTTCATATTCCCGTCCGTTTTCAAAGTCATTATATTCTCCGTCGTGGAGTTTTCCTTCATAGGCTATGCTGGGGTATCCGTGGAATGCTTGTAAGATATTGTCTGGTGGTGTTCCGAATTTTCCGGCAACTAATTTTTGTGAGATGGTTATTTCTTCGCCAACTTTTATATCGGGGAGTGAATTCAGTTTTGTATTACGGAGATATAGAACGAAATTGGTGTCGGAAGTTTGTAGGGGTAAATCCGAGACTTCGAGTACATCGCATACCGTGGGAGTCCCATTCACGATCCAATTGGATCGGGGGTGTATTTTTATGTATCTTCCCTCGGCATCTAGATTGAGCGAGTTCATATTTGTGAACAGGACGCAATCTCCGTTGTGGATTGTTTCTGCGCCCCAGTTGAAATGGTCGATTGTCACTTCGTCACCCGATGCCGAAATTGCTTTGCACTCTGGAACGGGAAAAAAGACCGATGCCGTTTTTTCTTGGGTAATAGCAAATGTCGATCTTCCGCTACCTGCTGGCATAGAGATGACACCGTTGCTAATGTTTAGTCCAATACAGACGCCTTCGTCATAACTGAAAAAGTCATGATTGAAGGCCGCGCATACTTTATGTCTCGGGGTAGTTAGCCGCTTTGACATGTCTTGTACCAATTCTCGTTTTAAATCAGGAACGGAGTTGTTCGACTGTACTTGTTCAATTACATTGTAAGGATTGGTCATGTCGATAGTGGTCGCCCACAGTGTGAGAGGAACCGATTCGTATCTGATTTTGATGTACTCTATACCGGGGCCTATTTCGTAGTGTTCCAATGTGTCGGCTACGCCCCAATTGGGAGCCGCAGCCGTGGCCGAGAAAATTCCTATCACTATAAAAACGAAGAGCGTAAGGTTCTTTTTCATGTGTTTTAATATTAGTAAGATCTTGTGATAAAACTAAATTAGTTTTAATAACAACAAAGATATAC